>MDTD01038497.1_pt1 | contig 11185 bp, 4 predicted proteins | sample 811221 | NCBI WGS metagenome assembly MDTD01 (sample SAMN05326646, study PRJNA326480) | marine metagenome | isolation source: seawater | place: Pacific Ocean: South West | collected 2011
AACTCAACTGCTCCTAATTGTCCGTCCGATGTAATATCTACACCAGAAGATGTCTCATACATAATCGCTGATGTAGCACTAAATGTACGGCCATTTAAAATTAAATTTAATAATGTGGTTACATCTAAAACATTAACAACTCCATCATAATTTAAATCAGCTGTGCCTAAATCTGTATCAACTGAACCTAAAATCATATTAAGTATAATTATTACATCTTGCACATTTAATAATGAATCTCCATTAGTGTCACCAACTATTATATCAGATTCTACATAAACTGGAGGAAAGATTATGTCATCTATAAATGCTGCGTCAAGACAATCAGTGTTAATACAGTCTGTTGAACCGCCTCCATTATCTTTTACATATGTCCATGTAAACTCAGTCATACCCGGAGAAACTAAAAATCTTGCTTCAGTCCATGGACTAGTTCCATCAGTATTAGTTTGGTACTGACCAACCTGCTCTCCATTAATAAGAAATAATAATCCATCATAAAAATAGTTTCCTGATGGACTGTATTCAGCTGAAACTTTATAGAAAAATTCAATGTAGCCCTCTTGTGTGACATCAAGTGTTACGCTAACTGAGCTAGTTTGATTATTATCAATACTACCTGATCTGAAAGATTGTATGCCTGTATTTGCCTCTTCCGAAGAAATATTCCAAGGACTTAAAGATTCATTAATCCATTCCAAATCAAGACTAGATTCAAAATCAGCCGTTACTTGACCAATTGGAACATCTAAAACTATTTCATTTTGAAATTCAGTGTTAAGTTGATTGATAAATACAGATATCTCTCCATTGGAACCCATTGGAGCCATTGGACTTACTGATATGTCAGCTCGTAATTGCTCTACATTATTACCATCAATTGTATCCCAATAAAACGCATTTTCAAACTCAATGTTTGAAATGGTTAAATATGTTCCTACTTCAACGTTTACAACAGGATAATTAATTGGAGCATCTCCATCATTTACCATTGATATAATAACACTTGAAGTTGTACCAGGCTGTAAATCACCACTAAAACTTAGAAGATTAATTTCTGGAGCCATTGCTAAGCTCATAAACGAATAATCCCATTCATAATCTCCTGAGACCAAATTGACATCAAACTCTATGTTATGACCATTTGGTATGTTAGGTGAGATATCTACCATAAAGCCATCTATTACCATTGAATCACCGGCAGAAATATTAATGGTTTCACTATTATCCATAAATGTTACGTGTTCATCATCTGTACTTAATGTAATTGTTAAATCAGAAGCTGAATCACTTCCAACATTTTCTAATGTTAAAGAGATTTCACTTTCTGTTCCAAACATTAATTGATCTGTGAATGAATCCATCGTAACATGTGGACCTTCTGGAGCTAAAACTGTTAACTCAGCTTCATAATTTATTGCGTTAAAACCAGTAATTACTAAATCAAAAACTCCTGGATTAGCAGCAAAAGATGAGACATCTAAGTCGATAAGGCCAAACTGATTAGCATAAGCATGAGCTAACAATTCACCATTAGATGAAACTGCTGCTAAAGAACCTGCTAATCCTGTTGTGATTTGAAAATTTTCTTGCCCAACTAATATCACATCATCATGAACAATAGTCATACTTGTAGGTTCATCAGTTCTGAAGACAAGTGATGGGTCTCCAAATAAGGTCCAATATCTTGTTTCATTTTGACCTCCACTGCCCTGAGCGTCATTCATATGCATACAACCATTAGTTGTAATACCTCCAATTGTTCGAGTTTTTTTACCCACAGGAGGTTGACCATCAACGCCACTGTAAGATTCAGTTAAAATTTTATTCATTGCCCATTGTCCATGCATAGGCGGCTCCCAAGATTGTGAAATCGTAGAACCTAAATGTGCTATACCACCTGCAGGAGAACCGTTATGAGTTGCTCTTTGCCATGCTTCAGTAAAGCATTCGTTAGTACTGTTAAATTCACCTACGTTACAACCAACTGTAATTACAAATGGAAGCTTATCAACATTTGTTAATTGATTAATTTGGGTATTATTTAATGATGAACCATTACCCCAACTATTTATTGATCCATGTCCAGTATAATTTATAATACCAACTCCTGAGTTTATAGCATTGATACCACCTTGATCTGAACCGCCACTTCCATCATATTGACTATTAAAATTATCATATGTGAATGGAGATAAAACAGTATTCCAAAGAAAATCACTAAATTCATCATCACTCATACCGCCGTAACCAGGCCCTTGATTTGAAGCAAAACCTGCAGCATTATTAAAATAATCACCTGAATTTCTTTGTTCATACTCTAATGTTCTTTGAACCTGAGTTTGTATATGATTTGGAGTACTACCAGAAAAACGACCAATAATTATTTCAGCATATACATCATTTCCAGACACAAAACCGTAACTAGGGTCAGAAGCTGATCCGCTGTATAATGGTGATGTAACCTGCGCATAATCTCCAACAAGTAAAACAAAAGTTAGACCATTAGTATTATAATAATCTGTTATATAATTTTTTATTGCCGTAGAGCTAGTACCAGTTACTGAGGTTGAAACCATCTCAGTAGGAATTCCTTTTTTATTTTTCCATTCAACTAATGGTTCCATAAAACTTAAAAATGCATCATTTGAAATTATAAGCATATTTCCTTGATCTACTAAATATTGAAAACGAGTATCATTTTCATAATTAATAAAATGTTCTTTATATATTTCATCATAGTTTGATGATAATTTAATTAGATCACTTTGTCTTTCTATTGAATTCTCAGATGATATTCCGTTTGAAAGAATTTCTATTTCTACTTCAGTATAAACTCTTAAAGTTTTAGTATAAGGATTATATTGAAATGGATTGATAGAGACTGTTTGCCCCCTAAGGTCTCTTAGAATATACGGTGCTCCCAATTCAGCAATAGTTGATGGGTAAAATTCATTCTTTTTATATATATCACCATATTGTAATGGAACATCATTTGGGTTGATATCTCTACTGAAGTTTCCTTTAGATGGATCTATAAATAATTCTTCAAAATCTTGATATTTATAAGATAATACATTAATTGTAGTTTTTGCATTATCAGGAATAATTATAGATTTGGAGTATCTATGTAAATCAGGATAACCAAACTCTAACAATGATGCACCATTTTCTGATTTGATAGTATAACTAATTTTTTTCGGATCACTTGATGGTATCAAATGAAATCCATCCATTTTAAAATTAATCTTAGTTTGATATATATCTGAATCTATTAATTCCATTGACATAGGTTTTGGATCAATAGAATTGATGCCTACCCATGTATTTGGAAAGACTAATGTGGCTAAAATAAATAAAAATATTTTTTTCATAAATGAATACCCTTCTTATGTTGTGCTAATTTTAATCTAATTTAAACGACTTTATAATTAAATGTTATACAAAAAAGATAAAATTACATAATGTTACAATCAAAAATAATTGTAATATAGTTCACAATTTAATATTATAAATACCTTTATATTATTAAATAAATTGATTAATAAAATTATGAGTTTAAGAAAACCTAGAAAAAAAATATATAAAATACTTGATTCAGCATCACATATGAAAGGTGTGCTAAATGCTGTCAATGAAGGGGTCATTACATTTAATTCTGACCTCCAAATAGTAATGATTAATAGATACGCTCTTAATCTTTTTGGTTATAGTAGGGATCAAATACTTGGAGAAAAAATTACAATACTTTTGGAAAAGCCATATACAAGTATTATTAAAAAATATTCAAAAAAAAATTTATTAAGTGAAAAATTAAACTCTGCTAAAAAAAATACTGAAATTTTTGGTGTAAAACTAAATAACAAAAAATTTCCTCTAAGCCTAAATTTTGTGGAAAATAAAATTGAAAGTGATATTTATTATACTGTAGCTATTACTGATTTAACTACCTATAAAAGAAACAAAGATATTCAAAACTGCATTTTAAAAATATCAAATTCTGTTAGAGTGTCAACAAATATTAAGGAACTTTATAAAGATATATTTGAAAATTTAAGCATTTTAATTCCAACAAAAGATTTTACCATATCACTTGTTAATGAAAAAAAATTTATTGAAGAATATAATTATAGCAACAAAAAGCAAGTAATTTCACAAAGAAAAACACTTAATAAAAACATTATTGAGCCATTGATTAAAAATAAAAAATCACTTATTTATAATATTGACCAGATAGAATACTTAAAAGAAAAAAATAAGTTAAATAAAACTTTTAAATCTCCTTATTATTATATTGCTTCTCCATTAACTATTTCTGATGAAATAATTGGAGGAATCTCTGTAAAAAGTTTTGATAAAAACAACCAATACGATCAAGAACACTTAACTATTTTGAAATTTATATCAGACCAAATTGCCATGGCTATTGATAAGGTAAAATCAGTTGAAGAAATGCATTATTTAGCCTACTATAATAAATTGACTAAATTGCCAAATAGAACTTTATTTAATGATAGGGCAAATATAGCATTTACAAATGCTAAAAGGACAAACGACAAATATGTAGTTTTATTTTTAGACCTTGATGAATTTAAAATTGTTAATGATACAATGGGACATACTGCCGGAGATGAGCTTCTTAAAATTATATCTAGAAGAATTATTAAATCTGTAAGAAAAGGAGATACTATAAGTCATTGGGGAGGCGATGAATTTACAATATTGGCTAAAATCGATAATATAGAAGATAATAAATTACTATGTGAAAGAATTCTTAAAAATATTAAGGATAAAATTATAATTAATAGAAAAAAAATTAATTGTACAGTAAGCATAGGTGGAGCTATTTTTCCTGATGATAGTGAAAGTATTGATGATTTAATTCAAAAAGCTGATATGGCAATGTATGTATCTAAAACTTTAGGTAAGGATAAATTTACTTTGTACAATGATGATGTAAATAAAAAAATGAAAGAAAAAATTAATTTAGAAATTGCTGTAAGAAAAAAATTAAATCAAATCAAAGGCAAATGATAGTAAGTAACAGTTTGTAAAAAACTCATAAGTTAATATTAATTTTTATATTGATTTATTAGATTACACTTAGTTTAAATAATATTTTAAGGAGACCATATGAAATATATTAATATAATAATCTTATTTTTAACTTTTTCATTTTCACAAATTCAATATGCAGGTTCTCCTATATATAAGCCAGAAAATGTAAATATAAAATACATAACAATTGATCATAATAATTTAATTGATCATGATTTACACCCAATGGTATTGCATTATGCAAATGAATACTCTGTAGATATAAATATACCAAAGACTGCAACTAAAATAGTTAATCAAAATAATACAACTTTTTATTTAGGTATTGAGTCTGAAGATGCCCAAGCAATAGCGTTTCACTTTAATAAATTTCAATTAACTAACAATTCAAAAATGTTCATTTATGATGATGAGCAAAGTATGTATATTGGTTCTTTTAATTCTAAAAATAATGATTTTTCTGGAGAAAAATCAACATCACTGGTTAAAGGAGACAAGGTTGTAATAGAGTTAACTGTTCCAAATAATGAAATACGTGAATTGTCACTTAATTTATCTGTAGTAACGCATGATTTTCTGGATTTGATAAACTTTCATGGAAATGATGTATCTGAAAGAGTAGATTGTAATGATAATGTTGCATGTTCATCAGGAGATAACTGGAGAGATGAAATTGATGGTGTAGTACTTGTTAGTGGTAATGGAGGTGTATGCTCTGCATCATTAATAAATAATACAAACTTTGATAAAACACCATATATCATGTATGCAGCTCATTGTAATAGCGGAGGGTCTAATACCGTTTATTTTAATTATCAATCTTATTCATGTACTGGTACTCAACCACAAGGCTATAATAGTATGAGTGGAACTCAAAATTTGTGGATAGGTAATTTCAATAATAATGATGGTGCATTAATTAGGCTAAACAACAATATTCCATCAGCTTACGATCCTTACTATAATGGATGGAACAAATCATCAGCAAGTCCTGGAAATAATGTTGTGGGTATACATCATCCTGATGGTTGGATCAAGAAAATTTCATACAATGCAACAGGCATGTCATCTAATGGAAATGTATGGGAATTTAGATATAATAATGGTAGAGTTATTCCGGGTTCTTCAGGATCCCCAATGTTTGATAGTAACAAGAGAATAAGAGGTATGGCAAGTTATATATATACAGATTACTGTAGCCCATCTCCAGATTGTTATTGCTCGCAAACATATTATCATGGGTATGCTAAGTTTTCTGCTGCATGGAACTATATTGATCAGTACTTAGATCCATTAAATACAAATGAAACCTTTATAGATGGTACTAGAGATGGTATTATTGAAATACCAGGCTGCACTGATCCAAGTGCAGATAATTATAATCCTGATGCAACAGTAGATGATGGCAGCTGTATTTATGGCTCAGCAAACCTTAGCTTTGGAAGTATTTCTGGAGATACAATACAAATATTGATTGATAATTCAGAAGCAATTGGTGGTTTTCAATTCACAATGACAGATAATCCTAACTATGTCACTCTAATAGGTGCAAATGGAGGATTAGCAGAAGAAAATGGCTTTCAAGTATCTACCTCAGATCTTGGTATAGTCATAGGTTTTTCATTAACTGGAGAAAGTATACCATCAGGTAGTGGTGTATTAACAAATTTATCATATTCATTAAATGGTAGTGGAAATACATTACTATGCATTGATGATTTAATTGTTTCAGATACAAGTGGAAACCCTCTTCTAACTAGTGAAGATTGTACAACAGTTGATTTTGCTTCTGGAAATGCATCATTAACATTTGGTGATATTAACTCAAATTCAATTTCAGTTTATATATCTAGTAATGTTGATATATCAGGTTTTCAATTTAATGTAACTGATACACCTGATTTAATTGCTATTAATGGTGCAAGTGGAGGTTTGGCAGAACAATATGGATTTGAAGTTTCAACATCTGATTTAGGTATTGTTATAGGTTTTTCTTTTTCTGGAGATGTTATTCCAGCAGGAGACGGTTTATTAACTAATATATCTTATAATAGCATAAATTCTGGGGAGACAGAATTATGTATATCAGATACAATAATTTCTGATGTTAATGGCAATGGTCTACTATCATCTGGAGATTGTATTGATTATGAAATTAGTGATGTAGTTTTAGGAGATATTAATAGTGATTCTACTATTAATGTGCAAGATGTTGTTCTGCTCATTAACTTCATATTAGGGAGCTTAGAACCTAATGGAAGTGAATATACTGCTGCAGACTTAAATTCTGATGGTATACTGAATGTTCAAGACGTTGTGATTCTAATTAATGTTATTTTATCATAGTTAGTAAATGATATAACTAAAAAAGGGATAACATTGTTATCCCTTTTTTTTGTGGGCGATGAGAGACTCGAACTCCCGACTTCCTCCTTGTAAGGGAGGCACTCTGAACCAACTGAGTTAATCGCCCTATTTTATATTTAAATCGAGACTTAATTTTATGGCTTCATCAACATCATTTACAAATGTAATTTTTAATTCTTTCCTAACTTTTTCAGGAATCTCTTCTAAATCTTTCATATTTTCATTAGGTGCAATTATATGATTTAAGCCAGCTCTATGCGCAGCTGTTGCTTTTTCTCTTAATCCACCTATTGGTAAAACATTCCCTCTTAGTGAAGTTTCACCAGTCATTCCTAATTTAGATTTTACAGGTTTATTAGTTAATAAAGAAATTATAGCAATAGTCATAGCTACACCTGCTGATGGACCATCTTTAGGAATAGCACCTGCAGGTACATGAACATGAATATCAAATTTCTTATAGAAATTTTCATCTATATTATATTTTTTTGCATTTGATCTCACATAAGACATAGCTGCTTGGACTGATTCTTTCATAACATCACCAAGTTTACCTGTAAGTTTTAAGTTTCCTTTACCAAGCATTTTGGTTGCCTCAATAAATAAAATGTCACCACCAAATGCTGTCCATGCTAAACCGACAACTATACCTGGTTTGTCATTTCTTTCTGCTATCTCAGGTAAAAACTTTTCGGGCCCTAAAAATTTGCTAATTGTTTTATTAGAAATAGATGCTGATTTAAAATTTTTCATAGCAATATCTTTTGCAACTTTTCTACAAACGTTAGCAATTTGTCTTTCTAAATTTCTTACCCCTGCCTCTCTCGTATAAGATTCAACAATTGTTTTGATTCCAGAATCAGAAAATTTAATTTCAGTACCTTTTAATGAATGTTCTTTAACTTGCTTAGGTATTAAATGTCTTTTAGCAATTTCAATTTTTTCTTCACCAATGTAACCAGTAAAATCAAGCATTTCCATTCTATCTCTTAAAGGACCAGGGACTTGATCAATTCTATTTGATGTTGTTATAAACATAACATTTGATAAATCAAAATCAACTTCAAGATAGTGGTCATTAAATGAATTATTTTGTTCAGGATCTAAAACTTCTAATAAAGCACTTGATGGATCACCTCTAAAATCTCTTCCAAGCTTATCTATTTCATCAAGCATAAAGATAGGATTGTTTGTTCCAGCTTTTTTCAAACTAGCTATAATTCTACCAGGTAGAGCACCAATATAAGTTCTTCTATGACCTCTTATTTCTGCTTCGTCACTTACTCCTCCTAGAGAAATTCTTACAAATTTTCTACCCATTGATTTAGCTATTGATTTTCCCATAGATGTTTTTCCAGTTCCAGGAGGTCCATTAAAACAAAGAATTGGGCTTTTTATAACATCGCCCTTTTTAGCTCTTTTTCTTTTCAAACCTCTTACAGCTAAGTGCTCTAAAATTCTTTCTTTAACTTTATCTAAACCATAATGATCATCATTCAGAATATTATTAGCATTATCAATTTTTTCATTATCTTTAGATTGAACACTCCATGGTAGTTCAACCAACCAATCTAGATAAGTTCTTGAAACAGTATACTCAGGTGAATGCGAAGGTATTTTTTGCAATCTATTTAGTTCTTTATGAGCAATTTTTTCAACATCTTCTGGCATTTTTGCTTTTTTAATCTTTTCTTGAATTTCTTCAAATTCAATACCACTACCTTCTTCACCTAATTCTTTTTGAATTGCTTTTAGTTGCTCTCTTAAGTAATATTCTTTTTGTGATTTAGATATTTCATCTTGAACTTCAGATTGAATTTTTTCACCAAGCTCAATTCTTTGTAATTCTTTGTTTATGATATCATTAACTTTTTGAACTCTATTATAAACATCAACCACTTCTAAAACTTCTTGTTTTTCCTTAGTTTTAATATTTAAAAGTGAAATTGCTTTATCTGCAATTTTTGATGGATTTTTAATATTCTTTAATGCGCTCATTTGATCTTCATTTAAATAAGGAGCAGCATCAACAATACTTGTAAAAGAAGATTTAAGCATTTTGATAGATTTATCTAAGTCATCGTCATTTGAAGAAATATCATTTGATCTTGATACCAAACCAGTGAAATATGGTAATTCCTGATTTATTTCTTCTAATTTTACTCTCATTAATCCTTGTACAATTGCTGATTTTGATTTATCTGGCATATCAAATATTTTCATAACAGTTGCTAGTGTTCCAAATTTATAGATGTCATCAGAAGTAGGATTTTCAACTGCGCCATCTTTTTGTGCAACAACCACAATGTATTTTTTTTCAAGTAATGAAATATCACTAATTAAATCTAATGATTGTTGTCTTCCAATATATATAGGTATAATTTGATTTGGGAATAAAATTGTGTTTCTTAATGGTAATATTGGGTATGATTCTAAAATTTTTTCTTTATTATCGCTCATATTCTTTTCTTATTTTTAACTAATGTTAAGCAAATTGCGTACCAAGTTATTTAGCGTAACCTTATATGTCATTATGACGCAACATTTGGCTGATTATTGTATAATCTAGCCTGTTTATCTGCATGATAGGACGATCTTACTAAAGGACCGGATTCAACAACTTTAAAGCCTAATTCTAATCCTATTTCTTTAAACATTTTAAATTCATCAGGATGTACGTATCGATCAACTTCTAAATGATTTGTTGTAGGTTGCAGGTATTGACCAATGTTAAAAATCTCAACTCCAATTTCAGCCATTTCTTTCATTGATTCAATCACCTCATTATTGGTTTCACCAAGACCAACCATTAATCCTGTCTTTGTTAATAAATTATTCTTCACAGATAATTCTAAAACTTTTCTTGACCTTGACCATCTAGACTGTTTTCTTACCTGTCTTGAAATTCTTCTTACGCATTCAATATTATGAGAAAATATAGAAGGTCTTGCATCAAAAACTTTCTGAAGTGCTGGCTCATATGCCCTAAAATCTGGAGTTAATACCTCAACTGAACAATTAGGTACCACAGAATTTAAACGTTGTATCGTTTCTGCCCAAATAGTTGCTCCATAATCATCCCTAAGATCATCTCTATCTACAGATGTGATGACAATATGTCTTAAATCCATTTTTTTTGCAGCCTCAGCAACTCTAATAGGCTCTAATATGTCTACTTTATTTGGCTTTCCCGTTTTAACAGAACAAAAGCCACATGCTCTAGTGCATGTATCACCTAAAATCATTATTGTGGCCGTTCTATTATTCCAACATTCATATATATTTGGACATCTTGCTTCAGAACAAACTGTATTTAAATTGTTTTTGGATATAATATTAGAAATATCATTATAATTATCGTTTAATGATAATTTAATTTTAAGCCATTCAGGTTTTCTCTGATTTTTAACTGACATTTAAACTATAATCTCATTTTCATTAAAATTTTCTAGTAAATCTTTAATACGAGATAAAAATTTAGTTCCATAAGCACCATCAATTAATCTGTGATCATATCCTAAGGTTAAATAAAGCATATTTCTAACAAAAATTGCGTCTCCATAATCAGTTTCCTTGACAACTGGTCTTTTTTCAATAGATCCGACTGATAAAATGCCAACATTAGGCTGATTAATGATTGGCATACCAAATAAACCACCGAATATTCCTGGATTTGTTACTGTAAATGTAGATCCAAAAATATCATCAGCATCAAGAGAATTAGATCTTGCTTTTTTTGCAAATTGATCAACACCACGAG
>MDTD01041169.1_pt1 | contig 11185 bp, 10 predicted proteins | sample 811221 | NCBI WGS metagenome assembly MDTD01 (sample SAMN05326646, study PRJNA326480) | marine metagenome | isolation source: seawater | place: Pacific Ocean: South West | collected 2011
TCAGCCTCAAAAACTATTTATGAAAATAATAAAGGTTCCATATTAAGAACGATAATTTATACAATTGGCCACTTTGCTATTGCTATTACAGTTTTGATGCTAATTGCAGAAGTATCTTTTATGATTGCTCTCACCGATGCAATTGTTGAACCTTTGGCGAATGCAGTTTGGTATTTTGTTTTAGATAAAATTTGGACAGCTAAATACAAAAAATAATATTATAATAAACCCCACAAAGATTCTTTTTTTACCCACCCCTTGAATTCCTCTACTTTAATTTTACACCAATTATCATTGCATTTTAGTATTTTGCAAAGCCGCCCTTTTTTCAGAAGCGCTAGTGGTTCAGAAAAAACTGAGGGCTTGTTAAAAATTATTTGCTCATCATCAATTACAATTGCTGCCTTTTTTTTTGATAATTGAGAAATATGTATCCATCCAGTATTATTTTCATGATCTCTAATTTTTCTGAAATTGTCAAATTTGTCATGTACCTCGACTGGCAAGAATTTTTTTTTGTAAAATAACTTAATTGGATATTCAAACGACGGACCTTGTCTTAGGTTCACTTTATTATTTCTTAAAGTTAAGAAATCTGTATCAGCCAAAAGGCTTTTTGATAATAAAAAAAACATTATGCAAATTAAGAATTTTTTGAACATCTATTTAAACAATTTGGGTTATAACTCAGCTTCACCTTTCTAAAACTTGTCTTAATTGAGTCAAATATTATCATTTCATTAGAAAAACTTTCTTTAAAATCTAAAATTACCTTTAAAACTTCATTAGCTTGAAGTGATCCTAATATGCCTGCAACTGGAGAAAATATCCCGTCTAATTGGCAATTTTTTTCTGATAAAGGTTTTTCTGGCATAAAACATCTATAACATGATGTTTTTTTTGTAAAATTAAACTTATATAAGTGTCCGTCAAACCTACTTATAGCTGCAGAGACTAAAATTTTTTTATTTTTTTTACAATTATCATTTATCAAATATCTAGTTTCAAAATTATCTGTTCCATCACAGATTATATCAAAATTTTTAATTATAGAATTTATATTGGATGAAGTAATCTTTTGTTTGTATGTTTTTATGTTGATTTTGGAATTTAATTTTTTTATTTTTATCTTTGCTTGATTAACTTTAAACTTTCCAAGATCATCCATTCCAAAAAGCGTTTGTCTATTTAAGTTGCTAATTTCTACTTTATCGTGATCTACAATACCTATTGTCCCAACTCCTGATGCTGCAAGATAGGTTAAAAGTGGGCATCCTAATCCACCCATTCCAATTATTAAAACTTTAGATTTCAGTATTTTTTTTTGTCCATTTATACCAATATTTTTTAGGACTATTTGTTTTTCTAGTCTCTTGTAATAATCTAAATTTGACGCCATTAATTATTTTTATCCTGTAGACCCGAACCCCCCCGAACCTCTCCCAGTTTCATCTAGGCTTTCAACTTCTCTTAAAACCGCTTTATTTATAGGACACAAGACCATTTGGGCTATTCTTGCTCCTTTTTCAACAATAAAACGTTTATCACTCAAATTTATCAATATCACTTTTATTTCACCTCTGTAATCTGCGTCTATAGTTCCTGGTGTGTTTAAAACTGTTATTTGGTTTTTTGCTGCTAAACCTGACCTTGGTCTAATTTGTATTTCAAAACCATTTGGTATTGATAATGAAATACCTGTAGGAATTATTGCAGTTTTTCCCACCTCTATTTCGATTGAGCTTTCAATACTTGCCGTGAGATCCATCCCTGATGAGCCAAACGTTTCATATTTTGGTATTGAAATATTTTTTGATAATCTCTTAATTAAGATTTCTGTCATCAATTAAAAGTTTATTTAAAACAACTTCTGCAATTTTACTTGCTATAAAGCTTTTTTTATTTTTTTTAAACGATTTAATTTTACCATTACTATCTATTATTGTAACTTTGTTATAATCTGAATTAAAACCAACATCCTTTTTAGAGACATCATTAGCAACAATTAGATCGCAGTTTTTTTCTTTTAATTTAGAAATTGCATTTTTAGTCAAATTTTCTGTCTCTGCAGAAAAACCTACTACTAAGCTTGGTCTATGTTTATTGTTCTTTGCCAAGTATTCTACAATATCTTTATTTTTTTCAAGACTCATTGATTTTAAATTTATAAGATCTTTTTTTAATTTTTTCTTTAGTGTTTTTACAGGTTTAAAATCTGCTACAGCTGCAGTACAGATAGCTACATCAACCGGCAAGGATTTTTTAACTACTTTTAGCATCTCATCAGCGGTTACTATTTTTTTAGTTATGATTTCTTTTTTATGAATTAAGCTTGTAGGCCCAGTAATCAAAGTTGTCTTAATCCCTAACTTACTGAGTGCCAAAGCTATTTCGTATCCTTGTTTCCCACTAGATTCGTTTGAAATATACCTTACGGGATCTATGTATTCTCTAGTAGGTCCAGCGGTTACAATCGCTTTAAAATTTTTCTTTTTTAAAACGTCTTTTTGTTTAAAGTAGTGTGCAAGGTATGAAAAAATTTGTCTTGGACTTGACATTTTGCCCTCCCCGTATTCACCACAGGCCATTTCTCCTTTCTCAGGTCCAATGAAAGAATAACCGTAGTCATTAAGAGTTTTAACATTTTTTTGTGTTGCTTTATGTATCCACATTCTAACGTTCATTGCTGGCACTAACAAAACATCTTTGTTAGAAGCTAAAATTACAGTCGTAGCTAAATCTTCAGCTTTTCCTATGCATAGCTTAGTCATAAAATTTGCAGTAGTAGGCATTACAATTATTATATCAGCCCATCTAGATAAAGAGATGTGATCTATTTCTGCTTCAGTCTCTTTATCGAACAATTCCTCAAAAGTTTTATTTTTTGTAAGAGTAGTAATCGATAGCGCTGTTACAAATTCTTTTCCACTTTTAGTTAGTATTGTTTTAATGTTATTATTATTTTTAACTAATAATCTAATTAGATCTAAAGATTTATAAGCAGAAATTCCGCCACCTATTATTATAAGTATTTTCTTATTTTTTATCGTCATTATTAATTAAAATACTAATAAAAAGATAATTACAATACCAAAAAAACTCATAATTATATTATTTTTAAAATTTTTAAGTTTCATCTGTTCAATTTCTAAATTTTTATTAGTTCCTATGGCTAAGTTTAAATTTCCTTCCGCCATTAATTTAAGCGCATAATCAGCTCTGTCCATTAAGTTAGGTAAATCTGGTATCCTTTTTATAATTTCTGATGAAGTATTAATGGCAGTATCAATTGTTGATTTTGGACTTTTTGTACTTTTTAACCAATCCTCTAAAACTGGTCTTGAAACTTCCCAGATATTAGTCTCTGGATAAAGTTTCCTGGCTACACCTTCAACCACCACCATTGTTTTCTGTAATAATAATAATGGAGGTTGAGTAGCCATATTGAACTTCTCTGTAATTTCAAATAATTGAGCTAAAAGGTTTCCACCAGAGATATCTTTAATTGTTTGACCAAAAATTGGTTCACCAACAGACCTTAAAGCTTGTGCGAACTCTTCTTTAGAAGCATCTTTCGGCACTAAGCCAGCCTGAAAATGTACTTCTGCAACTTTGACATAGTCTCTTTGAATAAAACCATATAAAATTTCAGCGAGAAATTTTCTATTATTTTTATCTAAACGACCCATAATACCAAAATCTACAGGAATTATATTTCCTTTATCATCAACAAATAAATTTCCTTGGTGCATATCACCATGAAAAAAACCATCTTTTACGGCTTGCTTTAAAAAAAATTGTATTAAATTTTCAGCAAGTTTTTTTAGATTAACACCTGAGTCCTCAAGTTGTTTTTGCTCTCTAATTGATACACCATTTACTTTATCAAGGGTTAAGATTTTTTTTGTAGTATAATTCCAATAAATTTTTGGAACATTAAATCCAACATCATTTTTTGTATTTTCATATAATTCATTTGCTGCAGCAGCTTCAAATCTCAAATCCATCTCGATATTTGTTATCTCTCTTAAAAGATGAACTACCTCTACTAATTTTAATCTCTTTGCTTTTGAAATTGTATTTTCGACTATATAAGCAAAAAGCATTAATGCGTCTAATTCTTCATTAAATAATTTTTCAATATCAGGTCTTAGTATCTTTATCGCCACCAATTTTTCATATTCTTCAATTTTAATTTTTGCTATATGAACTTGAGCTATTGAAGCAGCAGCTATTGGCTCACTAAGCTCAATTATGTTTTTATAGTTATTTTCTCCTATTTCCTTTTTTATAATTTTTCGCGCATCATATAAATCAAATGCAGGAACTTTATCTTGAAGTTTTTCCAAATTTTTGGCTAATTCTTCTCCAATTATATCTGGTCTTGTAGCTAAAAATTGACCTAATTTTATAAATGTTGTTCCCATGCCTTGTAAAGCAATACATAGCTTTTCACCTGATGTTTCTTTTCCCACAATCAATTTATTTTGAGATCCGATTGCCATTAAACTGAAAAATAAATTTAAGGAACTAGGCAGAGATTGAATCTCATTAATTGTCCCAACAGCGCCAGAGGTTGATAGTTTTCTTGCAATTTGAAACAGTTTAAAGACTCTTTTTAACATTTAAATTTTCCAACCTGAGTGAATTGCAGAAATTCCATTAGAAAGGTTTCTGTATTCTACTTTTGAAAAACCATTATCCTTGATTATCTTGGACAATTGTTCTTGATTGTAGAATTTGTCTATACTTTTTATTAAATACTCATACGGTTCTTTAGAACCGACCACTAGTTTTCCGATATGGGGAATTGATTTTGAGTATTGCTTATAAATAAAATCTAAAATTTCATTATTAACTTTTGAAAATTCTAGACACATAAATCTGCCTCCTGGTTTTAAAACTCTATAAGCTTCTCTTAAACATCTATTTATATCTGAAACATTTCTAATACCAAAACTAATAGAGTAAAAATCAAACTTATTATCTGCTTCAGGTATTTTTTCTGCGGGTGCATTCAACCATGTAATATTATTTAATTCTTTAAGTTTTTTTTTACCTTCAGTTAACATTTCATTGTTAGGTTCTACGCAAGTAACGTAAGAATAATTCGTTTTTTTAGAGAATAATTCAGCTATATCCCCTGTGCCAGATGCAACATCAATTAAATTTGAGTGACTTTGAGGATTCATCCAGTCTAAAAATTTTTCCTTCCAAACACGATGTACACCTAATGAAATAATATCATTCATTAAATCATATTTCTTATAAACTTCAGTAAATACAGAATTGACTAATTTAGTTTTATCACCAATAGTACTTTTCATGAAAGAATTATATGCCAGAATTACCAGAAGTTGAAGTTGTTAAAAGGTCTCTTAAAAGCAAAATTCAAAATTTAAAGATAGAAAAGGTAAAGATCAATGACTTTAAATTAAGATATAGGATAAATAAGTCCAAAATATCTAAAATTATAGGTCTAAAAATACTTAACGTTAAAAGAATATCTAAATATTTATTATTTTTTTTTGATAAACCTTATTTAATGTTGGTACATCTTGGCATGACTGGAAAATTTTTTTTTATAAATCAAGAAAATAAAAAATATAAAACCAGTTTTTATTATAATCTAGATAATGAAAAAGATCATAAGCATGATAGAGTAATTTTTTACTTAGAGAGAAAGCAAAAACTTATTTACAATGATGTAAGAAAATTTGGATTTATTAAATTACTTAATTTTGATGATTATAAAGAAAACTTTCACCTAAACTCTTTGGGTCCAGAACCATTAGATAAAAAGTTCAACTATAAGTATTTCAAAGATAATATAATAAAAAGGAATAGCGTAATAAAAAATGTTTTAATGGATCAAAAATTTGTCTCAGGTTTGGGTAATATCTATGTAAATGAAATTCTCTTTTTGAGTAAAGTTAGACCAACACGAAACGTGCAAAATATTAAAGATAATGAAATTTATAAAATTATTAAATTTACTAAAAAAATTTTAATAAACTCTATTAAATTAGGTGGAGCATCAATTAAAGATTTTTCTAGCTCTAATGGAAAAAAAGGCTTATTTCAGCAACATTTTCGAGTTTATGCAAGAGAGGGAAAAAACTGTTCTAATATAGATTGTAATAATAAAATCATCAGATTAATTATCTCTAATCGAGCTTCATTTTATTGCAAAAAGTGTCAAAAATAATAAAGTTGACCAAGATATATGAGGCATATATACAATCTTAAAAAATGCCTAATACTAAATCAGCTGTCAGACGCGTTCGAAGGGTAAAAAAACAAACCCAAACTAATAGAATCAGAAAAAGTAAATACAAAAAAGCTATAAAAGATATGGATTCCTTATTAAAATCTAATAGTAAAGAAAAAGCAAAAAAATTTTTTCCAAAATTCCAGTCAATTCTAATGCAGGTTGCTAAATCTGGAGTATTAAATAAAAAAACTGCAGCTAGAAAAATTTCCAGAATTTCAAAAAAAATATAATTAATTTCATCAATCTTAAGTTGATTAAAAAAATTTTTATCAATATTTAGATATTAAAAATTTTTAAAACAAAATGTAGTTTCATTTTAAAGTTGTAAAGTTTTTTTTAAAATTTCTATTTACACGATAGTGTTACAACCTGAATCAATTTATTTTTAATATTTTAGAAATAAATCTTGCAATAGTTTTTAAAAGAGAGTTTAAAGGATTCTCTAAAAGAAATTTCGACATGGACAAAAATACTTCAAAAAAACAAAATGCTTATATTTCAGAGGAAGAAAAAACACTTAATTGGGAAGAAGTACAATTATCATTTAAAAAAACGTTCGGAAGTGAGGTTTATAATAGCTGGCTTCAAAAGATATCTTTAATGAAAGAATATAATGACTATTTGATACTTGGTGTACCTACAAGATTTTTTAGAGATTGGATTGTATCAAGATATTTAGACAAAATATTAGCTAAGGTTAAGGAGTTTAAGCTAAGTCTAAATAGAATAGAATTTAAAATTATCGAAGAAAAGCAAAATCAAGAATTCATAAAAATAAATGAATTGAACAAGGTTACCGAGATAAAAGACTCTATCTTGAATTATAACCGTCTTAATCCTAATTTAAATTTTGAAAATTTTGTTCAAGGAAAAAGCAATGATATTGCTTTATCTTACTCAAAAAAAGTATGTGAACATATTGCACGTTATAATCCTTTGTACATTTGTGGTGGAGTTGGACTGGGAAAAACGCACTTATTAAATGCTATAGGTTTGGAGTTACAAAGTGAAAATAATGTAATGTATATATCAGCTGAGCGATTTATGTATCATTTTATAAAATCCATTAAAAAGAACGATATGGTAAATTTTAAGGATTTTTTTCGAAAATCCTCAGTTTTTATAATAGATGATATTCAATTTATAAGTGGAAAAGAGAGCTTACAAGAAGAGTTTTTTCATACTTTTAATAGTTTAATCGAAAAAGGGTCTCAAATCATTATATCATCTGATAGAGCTCCAATGAAATTGGACAGAGTTCAAGACAGAATAAAATCTAGATTAGCTGGAGGTCTGGTAGTGGATATAGACACCCCAGATATTGATCTGAAAATAAAGATTTTAAAGAAAAAAATTGAAGAGGTTCAAAATCAGTTTAAAGAAAATATAAGTTTAAGTGAAGAGGTTATAAGTTTTATTGCAAGCGAAAGTAAAACAAATATAAGAGAGTTAATTGGGGTTCTTAACAGAGTAATCGCCTTTAGTAGAGTTCATAACAGAATTTTAAATATAAATGATTGCAAAAGTATTCTTAAAGATGTCTTTAATCAAATCAGAGTAATCACTGTAGATAAAATACAAAATGTTGTTTCAAATTATTTCAATATTGCTTTAAGCGAAATGCTTTCTCAGAGAAGGTCGAGACCATTGGCAAGACCTAGGCAAATAGCGATGTACTTAGCAAAAAAAATGACAACAAGATCATTGCCTGAAATAGGCAGAAGATTTGCCAATCGAGATCATACTACTGTAATTCATGCGGTAAAAACTATTACTCGTTTGTCTGAACAAGATGATGAAATGAAAAAAAACATCAGTCAAATAAAAAGTCTATTGTTAGAACAGTGATAAATGCAATTTGTCGTTAAAAGAGATAGTTTACTAAAATCGTTAAATTTTGTTCAGGGCGTAGTTGAAAAAAAAAATACCCTACCAATTTTGTCTAATGTTTTAATGCAATTAAAAAATAATAAGTTATCAATAATTGCTACTGACTTAGATATAATTTTCTACGATGAGTTAGATGACGTTAAAATAGTTAAAGAGGGAAGTACGACAACTTCTGCTGCAATTCTTTATGATATTTTAAGAAAAATTACATCCAATTCTGATCTAAACTTTGAATTAAAATCAGAAAATAAACTAAGTCTAAAAAATGAAAATTCTGATTTTAATCTTTTATGTTTACCAACCGATAATTTTCCTACTTTCGAGGATCAATTTGACGGAGAGGAAGTAGAATTAGATAAAAAAAGGTTTTTGAAGTTATTAAATAAAACAAGAATTTCTATTTCTAATGATGATACTAGGCACTACTTAAATGGTATTTATCTACATTTATCAGAAGCACATGGTAGAAATTTTCTTACTGGCGTAGCAACTGATAGTCACAGGCTTTCCTCAAGCAGCCTTGAGGTTAAAAATATTGAAAACTTTAACTCTTTGATATTGCCAAGAAAAACAGTATTCCAATTATGCACGCTATTAGCAGAAACTAATGAGTCTCTCAAAATGCAGACAAGTGAAAATAAAATTAAATTTTCATTAGGTAATATGAAACTTATTTCAAAAGTTATTGACGGTAAATTTCCTGACTATAAAAAAGTTGTTCCTACAAATAATGAAAAATCACTCACAGTCTCATCTAAAGACTTTATTAACTCTATCGAAAGAGTCGCTAGTGTTTCTCTTGATAGAAAAGAAGGTGTAAAATTGAGAATAAATAAAGATAGTATTCAACTATCAGTTAATAGTGCGAATTCAGGAGAAGGTAACGAGATAATTTCTGCAAAATTTAATTCTGAAAATTTAAATATAAGTTTTAATTCTAAATACTTAATAGATATTGCCTCTGAGGTGGAGGATAAAAATCTCAAAATGAACTTTAGAGACTCAACTTCTCCGGTATTAATTGAGGACGCGTCTGATAAAAATAGTTATTACGTTATAATGCCGATGAAAATCTAAAAATTTGACAAATCAAAAAATTTTTTAATTTTTGCTTAAAAACTGTTGGTACAGAATACTTTTAGATCGGCTTAAGTTACTCTTGTTTTATATTGTCTTAAAAAAATGATATATTTTTTTAATCCTTAAAAAAAATAAAATGTCAAAAAAATCTGAATTAAATAAAAATCTTTCATACGGCGCAGACTCAATAAAAGTTTTAAAAGGTCTTGATGCGGTAAGAAAAAGACCGGGAATGTACATTGGTGACACAGATGATGGTTCTGGCTTACATCATATGGTTTTTGAAGTAATTGATAATTCAATTGACGAGGCTTTGGGTGGATATTGTAAAAATATAACTGTTAATATTAATTCTGATAATACCATTACCGTAGAAGATGATGGTAGAGGCATACCTGTTGATATACACAAAGGAGAAAAAATATCTGCTGCGGAGGTTATAATGACTCAATTACACGCTGGTGGAAAATTTGATCATGAGTCTTACAAAGTATCAGGAGGATTGCATGGAGTTGGGGTATCTGTTGTTAATGCTCTTTCTGAAAAATTGGAGTTAAATATATTTAGAGATGGTAAAGAATATGAAATACAATTTAAAGATGGAAATTCAATAAAACCATTAAAAAAAATTGGAACTACAAAAAAGAGGGGTACAAAAATAACCTTTTTACCATCAAAGGAAATATTCTCCTCAACTAAATTCAGTTCATCAATTTTAGATAAGAGAATTAGAGAGCTTGCTTTTTTAAACAAAGGTATCTCAATTAGCTTAATTGACAAAACATCAAAGAAGCCGAAAGAATTTGTTCATAAATATGATGGTGGAATCACTGAATTTGTTAAACATATTAATAATAAAAAACCAATCTTAATTAATAAAAATGAAAAAGAAGTATTCAAAAAACCAGTATATGTGACTTCTACAAAAAATAACGTAATCGTGGAATGTTCATTTGAATGGAACGCAGGATATTCCGAGGAAGTGTTGCCTTTTACAAATAACATACCTCAAAAAGATGGAGGTACACATCTATTAGGATTTAGAAGTGCGCTAACTAGAGTAATTAATAAATATTCTAACGACAGAAATAATAAAAAAAATAAAATTAATTTATCTGGGGAAGATATTAAAGAAGGGCTTACAGCTGTTCTTTCAATTAAAATGCCCGATCCAAAATTTTCATCTCAAACTAAAGATAAACTTGTTTCATCTGAAATAAGAAATATTGTAGAGAATATAATTGGAGAAAAAGTATCAACTTGGTTTGACCAAAATCCTGCGATTGCAAAAACAGTCCTAGAAAAGATCACTCAAGCAGCTATGGCGCGAGACGTAGCAAGAAAAGCTAGAGATAGTGTTAGAAGAAAAGGTACCTTTGAGCTATCCGGTCTGCCTGGAAAACTTGCTGATTGTCAAATTCAAAAAAGAGAGGGAACTGAATTATTTATAGTAGAGGGGGACTCGGCAGGAGGATCTGCTAAGCAGGGCAGATTAAGAGAGTTTCAAGCAGTTTTACCTTTAAGGGGAAAAATTTTGAATACTTTTGTTAATGGAAAAAAAAATGGGGAGGATCAAAATACAAAAGCTTTATCTAAAATGATGTCATCTAGTGAAATAGTTACTTTAATAAATGCTTTAGGCACCGGTTCCAAAGATTTTAATATTGAAAATTTAAGATATGATAAAATTATAATAATGACTGATGCAGATGTAGACGGATCCCACATCAGAACGCTTCTCTTAACTTTCTTCAATAATTTTCCCTTTAATAAATTAATTGAAAACGGTCACATTTACTTAGCTCAACCACCATTATTTAAAATTACAAAAGGAAATAAAGTAAATTATATTAAAAATGAAAAAGAGCTTGATAATTATATTCTTAAAACAGCTGGTCAAAATTCTAAAAATAAAAAAAACCTCACTGCAATAATAGAGGA
>MDTD01041474.1_pt1 | contig 11185 bp, 8 predicted proteins | sample 811221 | NCBI WGS metagenome assembly MDTD01 (sample SAMN05326646, study PRJNA326480) | marine metagenome | isolation source: seawater | place: Pacific Ocean: South West | collected 2011
ATCCCGCTGGTGTGTTTTCGATGAAATGTAGTCTCGCCACCGAAGCACAAATTATCGCAAACCACAATAGCCAGACCGGCAGTGATGCCCAGCGCCATGCTTTTGTCATGGGAGTTGCGAAACCCGATGCAACGCGAGTATTCCGGATGGCCTTCCGGATGGAAACGCAGCACGCCGAACATTTTGGTTCCGGCCGGATTCAGTCCGTATTCCTCGGACACCACTTCATAACCACGATCAGCAGTTTCCTGACAGACCAGTTCCGCCACTTGAATGTGTGGAACCGGCTTCCAAGTTTGGGTTGACCGTGGGGTTGGGACGGATGCCAACGCATCCCGATTGACTCGCGCTGAGCCACAGTGTAACATTAAATCACTCATAATAGATCCTTTTGGTTTATTTTTTTCATACTCTTATCCAGCGAAGCTGGTACAACCGCACCGGCACGTTGCCGGTGGTGCCATGATTTACATCTGGAGGCATACGGACAGTCGCCACAGAAGTGCGACGTCTCAGCCGGAAGGAATATTCCGGCATTGACCGCTTGTTCCACAGCTAAGACAATCGCTTCAAATCTGGCGAATGCGTCAGCATTGCGTTCAGTGTAAAGTTGACAGAACTTTGGTTGTTTATTCTTGGTGACTACGTCGAACCGAAAGTATGGCTTTGTGTTGTGCATCTTTTCATACGCATAACAGAAACAAGTCGCCTGCAGGTCACGATCAGCTTTGGGCTGACTCCAACTACAAGCCGCAGTCTTCCAGTCAACGATCACTGGATACGACTGTTCTTTAATGACCAAATCAAATTCGCCGATCAATGGTTTGCTTAATCCGTCGATGGCAATCTTGAACGGCACCGCTACGCCGATTAGATTATTGAAATCACACCAACGCGCCAACAATTCATCCAGCATATCAGATGCCTTGGTGATCAGCGAATCAATAGTATCACCGTTCTTGAACTTTAGATTTTCAGTCTCATCACATTCCACTTTGAAACACGATGCAAATACGTCTACCAGTTCCGGCTTGGTTAAACACTCACCGTTACCAGCTTTCAACGCCTGCTCTGAAGCGGCGGCATGGAAGGCCCGGCCAAACGGTAGCACGACCGAAGTCTGTTCGGATTCGGCATGTTCAATATACCGGAAGTAATATTGCAGCGAACAAATGTTCAAGTAACAGTTAACCGCCGAGTAAGACCAGTGAGGTTGCTTCCGCAGGTCAGCCATGGTAATCATGCTACAGCTTTCCCGTTGACAATATCAATCAGCTGACTGCACTGCTGACGCGTCAACTGCTGAGCGTCACGGACGTTATAGCGACCCAGTAGATCACGGATCGAAAACTTGTTCTGCCGTGCCAAGTCAAGCAAATACTTAACCTGTTTATTGCTAGCGTATTCTACTTTAGCCTGGGGTTTTGATTGAGCTGGCATTCCAGCAAGATCGTTGAGTTCTGTTTCGACTGAATCACGTACCATCAGGAACGTATTATGGATACGTTCACGAAGTTGATGTTCGGTCAAGCCGTCCGGCAATTCAACTTCAACCGAGGCATGAAAACTCTGGCTGGAGTATTCTTGTTCTGCCGGAACCTTCTTTGAAAATGATGCATTCAATTTAAGCATAATAGTCTCTCCTTATAAAGAATAAAACCGCTACCGGAGTGATCCGGTAACGGCATGTTAAGTTGTTTGTTTACTGTCTTCTCCGCTTCCGTAGCACATAGTGCGAAGTATGAAGCGGTTTATCGCTGTCGGTCGTACCGACTAGAAGCCGCTGACTGTTTTCAGTTTGTTCAGAATGTCGCGTGTGGATTTGACCTCACGCTCACGCCGCCTGGCATTCTTCTGAATGACTTTAACTGTCTGCTGGATGTCATTGGCAAACGTAATGGTCTCACGCGCCTGCTGTTTGAGCTGAGCTACACCATCAAACAACGCTTCAAATGGATCAACAGATTCGCTGTCGACGACTTTGAGTCCTGCAGAGTTTTCATTTTGTGGTTTCGGCATAGTTGCCTCCTTCTGTTTTGGTTTAATATCTTGTTTAACGGCTTTGATTACCTGATCCGCAGGCAGACCGCCATGCAATGACATAAATACGAATACATCATCTCTGCGACCAGTTGCCATAATTGGATTCACGCCACCAGGACTAAAGCTGAACTTGTTAAAGCCCAGGTTCAGGGCCTGCAACAATGGCTCCCGGTTCATCTGAATAACTGCGGTATCCTTGCCGGAAAACTTGGCATTGATTTTTACATGCGGTGATTTCAGGTTCTCCGATAAGAACCGGACATCACCATAAGTCGCGTACAAGTGTACGGCCTTGTGTTCCGTGGTAGATTCCAGCAGAGGCAACGCCGACTTCAGATAATGCGCGTCCTTATTGCTGATCGCAATCGAACATTCACTTTCTTTCGGGATGACGTGCTGATACTGCGGATACGTCCCGGCAACACCTTTGACGGCATACTCCCACGGTCCACTTTTGATCTGAACGTAAGCCTTGTTCTGGACAATCGTCCCGTCCTGCTCGGACAGCAGGCCGCCAGTCAAGACTTTTGTCTTCGGCAAGATAACTTTTGACTTAACACCAGTCTGACCGTGAAACTTAACCAACTGTTTCCCATCGGAAGCCACAACCGCACCCGGCTCCAGCAACACGCCGTTAAGCGTGCGCCGGGAGTCATCTTTAGAAGTCAACGGCATCGCCAACATAACTGACTCCAAAGCATCCGCCGTAATCTTCTCCGACTTGGCAATGAATGTCGGCGCAGTCGGCCAGTCTTTTTCAGCCAGCCGAACAAAAACATGGTCTACCGGCTTGTCATTGTACTGGTAATGACCCAATACACGATCCTGATGGATGTCAAAAGTCACGTTTCCGCTTTTTCGACTACCTTTGAGAAATTCCCGAAGCTCCTTGAAATCAAACAGAAAACTTCCTTCTCCTGAGGCATCCTCAAATACCCTGGATAGATACTCCGTAATATTGGTTCCGGTCATTTTGATTTTGCTGTTTTCAGAACTGATCTTTACTGCCGACAATACCGGCACTGAGTTCCTTGAAGAAATGACCTTAGTCAATCCAACAACCGCTTCCTTTAGTTCTTTCATTGAAATGACAATTTGCATGACGAGTTTCCTTTCTTTTAAGGTTATAAAACAAAAAGCCCTCATACGCATTTTAAGCGCATGAGGGCAAAATCCAAGCAGTATACTGCCTATTCTACAAAGGTAATATATACGTGATATTTGATGAGATGCATATATCTAGCAAAATGGTTCATGATGAATGTCGTAAATGATGTGAATTAAATTTGACATCCAGTTATTTTTAATGTATTTGTATTGTAAGTACAATTATTGATACTAAAAATCATTTATTATATTGAGGAGTAAAAAAGAATGTCTAACTCTAGTGAACAAGGTGCATCAGTTAATCTTCCAGCATTACCTGATCAGATGTTGCCTGCAATCTCTAACCTAACATCTTCTCTAGGAATCCCACGTGACGTACTTGCACCCGATGTGGAGATTAAATATGCATGGAATGATCTGCCTAGAGAATTGTCTCATATACCATCAACCCTTCGAGGAGAATTGGTCGCTAGGATGTGTGTTGCCGTTAGCACAGGACTTTTCGATGGAGCGATTAACTATGCTTGGAATGCGACTATACTGCATATCAGACAAATGGTTCGTGAATTTGGTCTTTCTGTTGTTGCGCAAACATTGCAAAAAGATTTTGAGGAGAAGCAACTACTGGAGCTTCAAGATAACCAACTACTTGACTTGTCATTGAAATTAGGACTTATCAGTGAAGATGGTTTTTTCTTTCTTAGTCAATGCAGGGACACTAGGAACAACTTCTCTGCCGCGCATCCAACAATTGGTAAGATCAATGATCGAGAGTTTATCACCTTTCTTAATCGTTGCACTCGTTATGCACTCGCGACCCAGGACTTACATAGAGGAGTGGATGTTGGTGCCTTTATTTCTGCGGTTAAAGGAGATACTTTCAATAATGCTCAACGCGATGTTTGGCTTGAGCGCCTTGACCAAACTCATGATGCTCAACGTCAGTTACTATTTTGCACTCTCCACGGAATTTATTGTGATCCTGCAATGGCTGAAACTTCTCGCATTAACGCTCTTATTCTTTGTTCTGCATATGTATTGAAGTTTACTGCCGCAATACGTGCAGAACTCGTTGAACGCCACTCTAATTATGTGGCACAAGGAGATGTTCAACGCCGTTCAGCTTCTGTTCAATTCTTTGAGAAGCTTGGTCTTCTTGCTATATTAAATGAGTCAGAACGTCATGGAGTTATTGCTCATGCCGTTTCTAGGCTTTGGACAGTTCATCAAGGTATGAATAATTTCTATAATGAACCTCCATTTGCTGAACGACTAATGAACGTATCGCGTCAAGGAGCAATTCCAGACACAGTGCAGGAGGAATATGTTTATGTTGTAATGGGGTGCCGTATGGGAAATGGGTATGGCGTATCCGAAGCCGCTATCCCGTATTACAATGCGATGATTCAAGCATTTTCTCCTAGGGAAATTAGTATAGCTATATCAATTCCAGACTCCAATGGTCTTGTGGGGAGACAAGCAGCAGGACCATCCAGGGCCGGTTTCAAGAGAGCTCTTCTGCTCATTGCGAGAGCATCGGTTCCAAGTGGATCACAATCAAAATATGATCAATATGTTCAATAAGCCTCCAAGTATATCTATATTGTAAATAGCAACACTTAATTCGCTTATTTCCAACTTCTTTTAAGAACAAAGGAACGCGAATGGGCAAATGATTCAAGCGCGGCACGGTTGACATCAATAATGTCACCAAAATCGCGTTGTTGTCCTAATACCGAACAGCTGTGTGCTGTTTGAATTATTTCTTCTGCGTTATCAAGAAGGTTCCGTTGATGTTCAACGGCTTCATCGAAAGAATCATGTGTGGCTGCTTTACATTGGGAATATAGACAAGTCAGGTAGTGCCTAAATGACTGCTGTTCTGAATAAGCAGTAGAGGAAGGTTGGGCTCCAGAGAATAATATGTCGGCATAGTTAGATGAATACTCTTTCTCAGGCGCAAGTTTAGGTAATATCCCTCTATTGAACCCCATATCCAAAAATGGAATTTTGTATTCAGACAATGCTTGAGGACAGTAATACCACTTGGCTCTTCTACTTATGTCGTCTGGATTACGTTCATTAAACTTATCCACGCTGAATGACCTTACATTCAGCCAAGTTCCTGCAGCGATGGCATCTGTGTTGGCGGAAGCAAGACATAACATTTGATGACCAGAGTACCCCACAATAACCTCTCGACCTTGTAGCTTTAATCCTGCACAGAGAATAAGAAGATTCATCAACTGTTATAACATTCATTAATGTGAGTTAGATCAAGCGGAAATTGGTAACACTTTTCCATTTCTCCTAATGGTGATATGTCCATTGGTGTGCAACCATGTTTGTACGGCTTTACGCCAGGATTTACATTTCACCAACTCTTTATCAATATATTGCACCTCCTTTTCAATGTCAAACGCCAGTTGATATATTTCACAATACGCATTGAAACGTTCCTGTTGACTGAAGCGTACATTCGCATGCAACTGCCATACAGAACACGACCAGGCACCGTTCAATGACGGCCTTGGTTTATGATTTATATTGTTTACGGCCTGTTTTACCGCGAACGGCAATGAATCCGGACTGTCAAATTCCCAGACCAGATTATCAAGCTCTTTTTTGACTTCACCCTGGGCGCGTTCCATACTGCCATTGAACTGTGGATAATAGGCAGGATTGTTCAGTGGTATAACCCTGAATTCCTGTAAAACGTCAATGACTGCGATATGATTTAGATTACTGCCGTTATCACGTTTCATAAACAATGGAGCTCTGTACAATTTGAATAGTTTTTTTAGGTTTCCGGCGATTTCCTCGCCTTTGAGCGGCTCGCAACCGACCAGCGGTTCAAACTTGTATTTTGAAGTCAGATCCTGAACTTGATGCACATAAAAAGTGATCCCTTTGCAGGGATATTCAAAATCATCCATGCTCCACACCATATGCGGGCAGTCCCATTGAATCCGGGTCATATGCAGACGGCGTCCGGCTTTAACTTCCTCTCTAACTTCCGCAATCAGTGCATTGAGTTCGGCACGTGAAATAATACCATGATATTTATCGCGCAGAACTTCAGTGCCCGCGGTACGCTTCCGACCATGTTTCAGGCTGTGGATTTCGGTCTTGACCAGATGAAGATCAAGTGGCGGCAACGTTTTTCTTCCGCGTTTTTCAATGATTGTTTTACCTTCATTCATCCGTTTTTTATACCTCAGAAAGGTTTTGTAAGGAATATCGCAAATTGCGGCAGCCGAACATAAGTTTACCTTGAAATGTTTTTTATTTTTTTCAGCTTCCTTGATGAGTAATTCAATCACCGCATTTTTTTTCCGCTCGACCTCTGTGCATTTGTAATTTTAATTCGCAGGCCGTTCTAATTAATTTTTCGCGGTGTTTTAATTCCTCAAGTTGCTCCCTTTGATATTCAACTGTTTTGCGCAACTCTTTCACCTCCTCAAACTCGGGAGGAAGAGCCGGGCGCCCCGGCTCTTTTTCGGCCAGGGCATCAAACATGGCGTTCAATGCCCTAGCCTCCCATTGATAGTAGGTTTTACGGGAAACGCCTAATGCCGCCGCCGCGTCGGTAACGGTACACTGGCCGCTTCTTACCTTTAAAATAAGCTCGGCACGTTGCCGTGCGTCGACTTCCTTCTCCTTGCGTTGTTTCAGCCTGGCTTTCTTCGTTTTGGTCATATGGAAACTCCTCTTTTACTTCTCCGCCGCTGGCGGAGAGGGGGCGGCCGCCTGCGGCGACCGCTTCGTCTTCCGATTGTTCAATAACGTCTCCAACCGGTTCGACAACGCCGCTTGCTTCACTTTGCGCGGATTGCTCTCCAACGCCTGAAGCATCGCCTCCATCGCGATTTCCTCCCAGCGCTTCACTTGAGCTCTGGTCACTGCTAATTCCCGGCAGAGTTCGCTGGTTGAACTGCTTTCCGTCCACACTGATAATACCGCCCGGCATTTCTCCGAGGCAGATATATTGCGCTTTGTTCTGCGCGGCTTGCTGACTTCCGGTTGATTCTTCTGATCCATTACTATTCTCCACATTTAAATCATATACAAGTTCTTTTCCCTCCATTTTCTCCGGATCATCCACGTGCATGCGGATTTTGCCCTTCTCGGCCCGGATCGCCACATTCTGCTCGCCCAGACGTCCGACCATGTAAAACGGACGCTGCGGTTTGCCGCGCAATGCCAACTCCAGCACGTTCTCCTGCAAACCTTTTTCAAGCGTCTGCTTAAGCTCGCTCTCAACCTCGAAATAACGGTCGGCTGGACACAAAGAGCCAATGCCCTGATGCGGACGCTTGTAGTTGTAATACTTTACCCATAGCGCCAATCGTTCACGCGCGTTTTCAAAGGAATCAAACTGCGCCCGGAATAAAAATTCATTCAGAATAGTCTTCCAGAAACGTTCTATTTTACCCAGGGTCATCGGATGGTGCGGACGGCTCTTAATATGCTTAGTGCGGTCTTTTTTGAGTTCTTTTTCAAAAGTGGTAGTGCCGCGCCAGTTGGTGTACTGTCGGCCATTATCGGTCAGCATTTCGCGCGGCACGCCATACTCTCCAACAGCCGTGCGATACACCTCCAACAAGTTCGCGGCAGTCTGGCTACGGTAGAGACCCAAACCGACAATATAACGCGAATAATCATCAATAAAGCCCAGAAGATAAGCATTCTTGCCAGCCAAGCGAAAGGTACAAATATCAGTCTGCCACATCTGATTAGGGGTGGCGCGCTCAAAACGGCGCGGTGTAGTAATATTTTTCCTGCGCTTCTTTGGCGGCGGATCAATCAACTCCACCTCATGCAACGTTTTGCGTACAGTATCCGGCGATGCATTCAATAAGAAGAACCGCCGCATAATGTCCGATATGCGCTTGATGCCGCGCTGCGGATCTTCTTGTTTAAGCTCGATGATCTTGGTTTGCAAGTTGTGATCAAGTTGTTTGCGTGGCTTGACTGAGTTTGTACTCGGGTTGGATAAACCTGCTTGCCCATGTTCACGATAGAGTTTAACCCATTTACTAATGGTGCTCTTGCCGCAGCCAAACTCTTCGGCCAGCATCGCGTAACTGTAGCCTTCCTCAAGAAATAAAGTAACCACACGCAAACGAAATTCCACCGGAAAACTTCCAGCCCGACGTGAGACTTTCTTCTGCTGTCCCATAATACTTTTCCTTCATTTTGCGCATCCGCTGTCGCGAATGCAGATTAAATGTTCGGAAAAGTGTTACCCGATTTATCCGTGGATAACTCCCATCTTTTTCGCCGCTAGCTCATCCTCGTCCTGCAATTTGGATACGCTGTTGGCTGTCGGTGTGATCTTCAACAATTCCATGAATGCGTTATTGAATTTCTCCACGTAATCTTCATACGGGTCCATGATGATGACTTCTTTAGCGTCCTTGCTGGAAAACAGCGCGATAGCTTTGTCCGTTGCCTTTTTTAGGTTGCGGAAGCAGACAATATTCCCTTGTGATTTCTGTTCGTTCAGTATCCTGTTGGTACGCGAATATGCCTGAATCAGTCCGTGGTGCTTTAAGTTTTTGTCCACATACAAGGTGTTCAGAGTCTTGCTGTCGAATCCGGTCAGGAACATATTCACCACCAGCAGAATATCGATCTTGCGGTCCTTGACCTTTTTGTTTATGTCATTGTAATAGTTGTAGAAACTCCGGCTGTCTTTCGTGGTGTATTTGGAGTTGAACATCTTGTTGTAATCGCCGATATATTCTTCCAATTTGTCGCGACTGTGTTTGTTGATCTTACCGCCTTTATCGCCGGGGAACTGGTCTTCGTCCAAGCCGTTAGCGTCTTTGTCTTCTTCGTTGGCGGTATAACTGAAGATCGTGGCGATCTTGAAATTGTGTTTACCCTCTTCTTTGCGCTTGCGGAAATGCTCATAATACTTGATTAAGCAATCAATGCTACTTACGCACATCATTCCGGTAAATTCTCGCGAATGAGTCTTGCGTTTGTGGTTGGCAATGATGTAATCGGCGATCTTGCCGATACGCTCGTCAGACTCCATCAACTCTTTGCGGTCGATGCCTTCCACCTCGATATCAATATTATTGCGATTCTCTTTCTGCTTGTACTTGCCAATGTACTCCACGGAGAACTTTAATACATTTTCATCCTTGATGGCATTGGTGATCACATACCGATGCAGACACTCGTCAAATAGATCCTTGGTGGTTCGCTTGCCGTGTTCGTTGGTAGCGGCATTGTCGGCGAATATCGGGGTCCCGGTGAAGCCGAACATCTGGGCGCGTTCAAAAAAGCTTTTAATCCGCTTATGGGTATCGCCAAACTGGCTGCGGTGACACTCGTCAAATATAAAGACGATCCGCTCCCGGCGATGCTCCTCCATTTTTGCCAGATGCTTTACATGATGAATAGCGTTATTCAGTTTCTGAATGGTGGTAACGATCAGTTTTGTGCCGTCGTTAAACTGTTCCACCAGTTTCTTCGTGTTTTCGGAAGCGTCCACGCTGCCTTTGCTGAACGCGTCAAATTCCTTCTGGGTCTGATAGTCCAAATCCTTGCGATCCACTACAAATACCACGCGCTGCACTTTCGGGTTCTGATTCAATATCTGACTGGCCTTGAATGATGTCAGCGTCTTGCCCGAACCGGTAGTGTGCCAGATATAGCCGTTCTTGCGGCTGTGTTTCACCCGTTCGTCAATTGCTTCCACCGCGTAATACTGGTACGGACGTAATACCATCAAGATTTTATCCGTTTCGTTCAATACCACATACTTGGTTATCATCTTGCTGATATGACACGGCTCCAGGAACTTCTTCGCAAATTCGTCCAGCAGGTTGATCGCGTTGTTATCCTCGTCCGCCCAGAAGAATGTCTGTTTGAAAGACTGCTTGCGGTTGTTGGCGTAATACTTAGTATTCACGCCGTTGCTGATCACAAATATCTGAATGTACTGGAATAATCCGTTACCCGCCCAGAATGAATGACGCTGATAACGATTGATCTGGTTGAATGCTTCTTTCAGCTCAAGTCCCCGGCGTTTCAGTTCTACCTGTACCAGAGGAATGCCATTTACCAGCAGCGTTACGTCATAACGATTCTTGTAACTGCCTTCCATTGTGACCTGATTGGTCACCTGGAATTCATTCCGGCACCACTCTTCCTGCTGGATAAATTCAATATATGCGCTGGAACCATCACAACGGTCAAACTGCATCTTGTCGCGCAGTGTCTTGGCTTTTTCAAACACATTGCCCCGGTTCAGGTGGTTCAGTATCCGATCAAATTCCTTATCAGTCAGACTAAGTTTATTGTGCTTTTCCAGTTGACGCTTCAAGTTAGCGTACAGACCCTGTTCGTCCTTTATCTGTACGTAATCATATTTCAGATCCTGCAATTGCAGTATCAACTTATCTTCCAATGCCTGTTCCGACTCTTTACACATGTTGAGACTCACTTTCTCTATCTTTTTCTACTTCATCTTCATAGTCATTCAGGCCATCAATATAAGTATCATATTCCTGTGCATATAAGGCCTTGCTATAAGAAACAATCCCATCAATGGGATGTGCTTCATCGAGAAAGTCGTTGTATTTCTGGCAGTCTTCATATTTTGTTTCTGCCTGATATGACAAATCAATCGTATCGAATACGTTTAACATGTACATCACAACCGCTTCAGTAAACTGACATATAAAGAAAGCCAAGGGTTTATCGCTATAACCAGCTTTGGGAATCAGTTTGCCATGTGATATATCCCCTCTGCTGTTTCTAATCTCACCAATTACTTTCACTGCACTGGCTAATTGTTGCATTAGGTTTAATTCAAAGTCTTCACTATACTCAGCCAATTTATTCAGGGCGTTGCCAAATATACTTTGCAAAGTTACATTTCTATCCTTAAAGTCCTTCTCTGATAACTGAGGATTAAAAGACTTCTGAATATGTTTTGAAATCCCTTCGAGTAACGACTTGCAGGCTTCAATACATATGTCAGGATTTACATTGGCATTTTTCTCTGCCTTTTCGA
>MDTD01047956.1_pt1 | contig 11184 bp, 9 predicted proteins | sample 811221 | NCBI WGS metagenome assembly MDTD01 (sample SAMN05326646, study PRJNA326480) | marine metagenome | isolation source: seawater | place: Pacific Ocean: South West | collected 2011
TACAAAAATTTCTCAAACTATTCAAGGATATGGTTTTAAGTGGAAAAATATCAATGAAATTGTGGATAAGCTAGAAGAAGAAACGAATGAACTTAAACAAGCTATAAATAAAAAAGACAGCCTAAATATAATGGAAGAATTAGGTGATGCATTTTTCACTTTGATAAACCTAGCTCTATTTCTTAATATTAATTACCAAGATTGTCTAAGATACGCCAATAATAAATTTATAAATCGATTTAGCATAATTGAAAAAAATATTGATGATAGAATCGACGATATATCTATTGAAGAATTTAAAAATCTATGGCAAAAAGCTAAAAAAAATCTGCAATAATATGAAAATGGAATCAAACACGCATTGGATTGATGAAGTAAAAAATGGCTCCAGATATGGACTTAAAGGAGAAATAATAGTTCAAAAAAAAAGTAAATTCCAAGAAATTATTATTATAAAAACGGAAAGTCACGGAAATGCTTTAATGCTCGATGGCTGTTGGATGACATCTGATAAAGAAGAAAAATATTATCATGAGTGTCTTGTTCACCCAGCGATGAGCAGCTTTGAGGCGGCATCAAGGATATTAATTATAGGAGGGGGCGATGGTGGAACGGCAAGAGAATGCTTAAAATATCAAGGCATCTCACAAATTGATTTGGTGGAGATAGATAGAGAAGTTATTGATTTATCAAAAAAGTATCTACCTCAAATTGGTCAAAATAGTTGGTCTGATGAAAAATTACAAGTTAATATTTGTGATGGTTTTACATGGGTCAAAGAGACTAAAGATCAATATTATGACATTATTTTTATTGATTGTTCTGATCCTTGCACGATATCAGATAAGTTATATAGCAGTGAGTTTTACAATGAATGTAAACGAATAATTCGTAAAGATGGAATAATTGCGACTCAAAGTGAATCACCAGAATCCTTTGAAACGCTTCATATTCAGATTCGGAACTCTTTTAAGAAAACTTTCAATAAATCTTTAACTCTTTACTCTTTTGTTCCATTTTATCCAAGCGGAATTTGGAGTTGGACATTTGCATCAGATAATAAAAAGCAATTTTTACATCCTAAATACAAGAATATTAAAGAAATTGAAAAAAGTTGTGATATCTGGAACTTAAATTACCAGGAAGGTGGATTTAAAATGACTCCAAATAAAATATTAAAAGCCCTAGATTAAAAAATATGATTTCAGAAGATATATTTGATGTAGAAGGACCAATTTTTATTGGTGCGAAAAGAGAGTACAAGGAATCCTCCATCGGGATTATTGGAGCAAATTATGATGGAACAACATCGTATAAACCTGGGACTAGATTTGGACCTCACGCCATCAGGCATGCCAGTCAATGTTTAGAGACATATTGCCCAAAGAATGATAAAGATCTTCTAGAAATAAATTATTGTGATCTTGGCTCAATAAAAATAGGTTCAAATGATACAAAATCAGTAATTCATAAAGTTAAACTCGGGACTGAATATCTTCTCCAAAAAGGGTTAAGGACTTTATTATTAGGAGGAGAACATTCAATTACAGTAGGAGCAATTGAGGCATTTATCAATAAATATCCAAACTTAATTTTAATTCAATTAGATGCTCATGCTGACTTAAGAGATTCCTATCAGGGAAATAGATATAGTCATGCTTGTACTATGCAACGATGTGTAGAAATTCTCCCGAGACAAAAAATTTTACAAATAGGTATTAGAAGTGGAACTAAAGAAGAATATAAAATAATGAATAAAAATAATCAATTAATAGATTTAAAAGAAGTCAACTATAAAAATTATTTACTAAAGAAATTGAATCAATTTAAAGATTCACCGATCTATCTGACTCTTGATCTTGATTGGTTCGATCCAAGTTTGTTATCAGGTACGGGTACACCTGAACCCGGAGGATTTTTTTGGAGGGATTTTGAAAATATAATAGAAATTTTAAGTTCATTTCACATTGTTGGTGCCGATATAGTAGAACTATCTCCGGATGTAGATCCTAGTGGATTGAGTAGTGTAGTTGCAGCAAAAGTTGTGAGAACCTTAATTATGACTTTAGACAAATCTATTTCAAAAGCATTATTTTAAATTAACACCAAATTAAAAGTTTAAATATATGGAATTGAAAAAAAGTCCTCTACATAAAAAATATCTTGAATCAAACGCGAAACTAGTTAACTTCACAGGTTGGGAAATGCCAATTTCCTTTGAAGGTTTAATTAACGAACATAACGCAGTAAGAAATTCAGTTGGTTTCTTTGATATATCTCATATGGGAGTCATATCAATCTCAGGGATTAACGCAAAAGAAATTTTACAAAAATTCTTCCCAACTAATTTATTTTCTATCTCAGAAAACCAAAGTTGTTATACATTGCTTCTGAATGAAAAGGGATGTGTACTCGATGATTTAATAATTTATGATTTAGGAATACAAAAAGAAAGTTATTCAAAATTACTCTTAATAGTAAATGCTAGTAGATATGAAGTTGTTATGAGTTGGTTGAAAAGTAAATTAAGTAATAATGAACTCCACATATCAAATGCTAAAGAAGGGAAAGCATTAATAGCAATTCAAGGAAAAGATTCATACAAGTACTTTGAAGAGTGGGCTGAAGAATCTATTGCACATCTCAAGAATTTTGGTTGTGAAGAAAAATTGTTTAATAGATTTAAAGAATCAGGAGAAATATTCATATCTAAAACAGGCTATACAGGAGAAGATGGATTAGAAGTACTTCTTTCGAATGAATTAGCATTAAAATTATGGGATTTTTTACAGTCCAATGGAATTCCTCCATGCGGTCTTGGTGCAAGAGATACTTTACGCCTTGAAGCTGGGCTGCATTTATATGGGCAAGAATTAAATGAGGACATAAATCCATATGAAGCAGGATTAGGATGGCTGGTCAACTTAGAAAATAATCATGACTTCTATGGGAGAGAAAAACTAGAAGAAATTTCAGCAAAAGGAATCAAAAAGAAACTTGTAGGTATCGAAATATTAGGTAAAGGAATTGCTCGAACGGGTTGCCAGATATATAAAAATAATATTCTGATAGGAAAAGTAACAAGTGGAACTTGGTCACCTACTTTAAAAAAACCAATTGCCTTGGCTTTTATTGACAGTTCACATAGCAGCATTCATGAAGAAGCAGAAGTAATAATTAGAAATAAAAGTTTCAAATGTATTATTTCTAAAAGAACCTTCTATAAAAAAGATTTTCCTAAAGTTACACTTTAAGAATTATCATAAAGAATTAATCAATATATCGAAAGTTTAAATGCGAAACAAAATTTGTAGTGAACTAAATAATTCTGATATTGGAAAAAAAGTTGATCTTTGCGGATGGGTCGATAGAAGAAGAGACCATGGTGGCGTAATTTTTATAGATTTAAGAGATCATAGTGGTTTCTTACAACTCACTTTTAATCCAGAAGATGGTGAAAAAATTTTTAATAGTGCAGAGAAACTTAGGAATGAAACTGTTATTTATGTGAGTGGAATTATAGAAAAAAGACCAAGAGAATCAATCAATAAAAATATTTCTACAGGAGAATTAGAGCTTTTTGTAAGAGATTTAAAAATACTAAATCTCGTCAAAAATAATCTTCCTTTCCCAATCTCTAGTCATGAGTATGAAAATACAAAAGAAGAACTTAGACTAAAATACAGATATTTAGATTTAAGAAGGGGGAAATTAATACAAAATCTCAAAATTAGACACCATATCTTAAAGGTTGCCAGAAATTTTCTTGATGAACATGATTTCACTGAAGTTGAGACTCCTGTATTAACAAAATCCACACCAGAAGGTGCTAGAGATTTTCTAGTCCCATCCAGATTATCAAAAGGTAATTTCTTTGCACTTCCTCAATCACCACAATTATTTAAACAATTATTAATGGTTGGTGGACTTAATAATTATTATCAGATAGCAAAATGCTTCAGAGATGAAGATTTAAGAGCTGATAGACAACCTGAATTTACGCAACTTGATTTAGAAATGAGTTTCGTTACTGAAGAAGAAATCATCAACTTTAATGAAAGATTAATAAAAAAAATATGGAAGGATGTTTTAAATATTGATTTAATAAATGATTTCGAGCGAATGACTTGGGATGAAGCCATGGATAAATATGGCACAGATCGTCCAGATACAAGATATGGAATGCTACTTAAAAATGTCAGTAATATTTTAGGTGACATTGGATTTAATATATTTACCTCTGCAATAAAATCTGGGGGATCAATTAAGTGCATTAATGTCAAAGGTGGTAATTCCAGTATCAGCAATGTCCGTATTAAGCCTGGAGGAGATATATTTAAAGTAGCCACAGATGCTGGTGCAGGGGGATTAGCTTTTATTAGAATCAAAGATAATGATGTTGAAACTATAGGAGCAATAAAAAATAATCTAGATAATAAGCTGATTGAACAACTCCTGACAATAACAGAAGCCCAAAATGGAGATTTAATTCTTTTAGGAGCAGGTAATACTGATATTGTGAATCAATCTCTTGATAAAGTGAGACAATACATTGCAAAAGAACTTCAATTAATAGATGATTCTACGGATAAAAAATGGAATTTTTTATGGGTCACAGATTTTCCAATGTTTCAAAGAAATATTGAAGAAAATAGATTAGAAGCATTACACCACCCATTCTGCTCTCCAAAAAATATTAATATTGAAGACGCAGACAATCTTGTGAATCAGCTTCAAGTATCTAAAGCTCAAGCTTACGATTTAGTACTTAATGGCCTCGAACTTGGAGGAGGATCTATTCGCATTCATCAGTCAGAATTGCAAAAAGAAATTCTCAAAATTGTTGGTTTATCAGAAGAAGAAATTATTGAAAAATTTAATTTTCTTATTGAAGCATTAGAATTTGGAGCTCCACCTCATGGAGGTATAGCATTTGGAATTGATCGGATAGCCATGCTAATTATTGGTGCAGAAACGATAAGAGAAACAATTGCTTTTCCAAAAAATCAACAATCAAAATGTCTCCTCACAAATGCTCCTTCAAATGTAACAGAGCAACAATTAATAGACCTTGACATAGAGGTAAAAATTGAAGAAGAATAATAATAATTATGGAAGTTCAATAAAATATTTGTTAAAAATAAAAAGAAGGAGTTAGTGTTAAATTAAAAATTCTTAATGTCAAAATTTGTTTTTGTTACCGGTGGAGTTGTTTCAAGTATAGGGAAAGGAATTGTAGCAGCTAGCTTAGGAAGATTATTAAAATCTAGGGGATATAGCGTTTCAATCCTTAAATTAGATCCATATTTAAATGTTGATCCGGGAACTATGAGTCCTTTTCAACATGGTGAAGTTTTTGTCACTGAGGATGGTGCGGAAACTGATCTTGACTTGGGGCATTATGAAAGATTCACTGATACAGCAATGACAAGATTAAATAGTGTAACTACTGGTTCAATTTATCAAGCGGTCATAAATAAAGAAAGAAGAGGTGACTATAATGGTGGTACTGTACAAGTTATACCCCACATCACAGGGGAGATTAGAGAACGTATTCATCGAGTAGCAGCTAATAGTAATGCTGACATAGTTATCACTGAAATTGGCGGTACAGTCGGAGATATTGAATCCCTCCCATTCTTAGAAGCAATAAGAGAATTTAAGAATGATGTCCAAAAAAATGATGTTGCATATATACATGTAACATTACTACCATTTATAAAAACCTCTGGAGAAATCAAAACCAAACCAACTCAACATTCTGTAAAAGAATTAAGGTCAATTGGAATACAACCTGATCTTCTTGTTTGCCGCAGTGATAAAGCTATCAATGAAGGATTAAAAAGAAAAATAAGTGGATTTTGCGGGGTAAATGTAAGTTCTGTGATTGAAGCTCTTGATGCAGACAGTATTTATTCAGTACCTCTCTCCCTCAAAAAAGAAGGATTATGCAAAGAAACCCTCAAATACCTTGATCTTGAGAATAAAGCATGTGATCTAAAAAAATGGGAAAGCCTTATTCATAATTTACGTAATCCTGGAAATCCAATAAAAGTTGCTTTAGTTGGGAAATATGTGGATCTTGGAGATGCATATCTATCAGTAGTAGAGGCATTAAGACATGCGTGTATAGAAAATAAAGTCCACTTAGACTTACAATGGGTAAGTGCGGAAATGATAGAAAAAAAATCAGTAGAAGAATTCTTAAAAGAAGTAGATGCAATTGTCGTCCCTGGAGGATTTGGTAATCGTGGAGTAAATGGTAAGATCTCAGCGATAAAATATGCTAGAGAACAAAATATTCCTTTCTTGGGTTTGTGCCTAGGGATGCAATGTGCAGTTATCGAGTGGGCAAGGAACATTTGTGGACTAAAAGATGCATCAAGTGCTGAACTTGATCCATTATCAAAGAATCCTGTCATACATTTGTTACCAGAGCAGCAAGATATTATTGACTTAGGTGGAACGATGAGATTAGGAGTTTATCCTTGCAGACTACAAAATAATACTAAAGGTAAGCACTTATATGATGAAGATGTCGTTTATGAGAGACATAGGCATAGATATGAATTTAATAATTCTTATAAACAAATGTTTTTAGAATCTGGATATAAAATCAGTGGCACTTCTCCAGATGGGAGATTAGTAGAATTAATCGAACTTACAAATCATCCTTATTTTCTGGCTTGTCAATATCATCCTGAATTTCTTTCAAGACCTGGTAAACCTCATCCTTTATTTAAGGGATTGATAAAAGCTTGCCAAGATAAAAAGATAACTAATCTCAAATAATTAAAAACGCAAAAATAAATGACAAATTTTTTGCCTATTGTTGAAAAATTTCATTCTCTGCAAGGTGAAGGATTTCATACTGGCAAAAGTGCTTTTTTTATAAGACTTGCAGGATGTGAAGTGGGTTGCTCATGGTGCGATACAAAACATTCTTGGAACAGCAAGAACTACCCTTTGTTTTCCATAGATTCATTATTAAGAGAAATCATTAAAGCGAGATTAAACGGAGCTGCTTTTATAGTTTTAACAGGCGGAGAACCTCTGCATCACAATTTAGATGCATTTTGCAAAATTGTAAAAAATAAAACAAATAATGCAAAGCACAAATCTATTAAAATCCACATTGAAACAAGTGGAGTAAGTGAGTTTTCAGGTGTTTATGACTGGATTACATTATCCCCAAAACGTCATAAACCTCCAAAAGAATATTTCTTGAACAAATGTGATGAATTAAAAATAATTATTAATGATAAAAAAGATGTCATATTTGCAGAAGAAATTAGCGAATACCTATCAAAAATAAAAGATAATAGATACTTTAATGCAAACAAAAAATTTTTTGTTCAGCCGGCTTGGGACAGTCATGAAGGATATAAATTAGCAATTGAATTCGCAAAAAGAAATCCTGATTGGACGCTGAGTCTACAAATACATAAATACTTAAGTATTCAATAAAATGAAACTTAAAAATAAATTAATTGTTATTCTTATATCAGGAGGTCTTGATTCTTCTACTGTTGCAGGATTAGCAAATAATTCAGAGGCTAATATTGTAGGGTTATCATTTGATTATGGACAAAGGCATAAGAAAGAATTAAAAGCAGCAACCAAAATAGCTAAACATTTTCAATTCAAGGAATTCAGAACAGTTAAACTTGATTTATCACTATGGGGAGGTTCATCTTTAACAGACAAAAATCAAGCAATACCAATGAATGGTTTAAATTCAAATATTATTCCTAGCACCTACGTCCCAGGCAGAAATACTATCTTTATTTCTATCGCGTTAAGTTATGCAGAAGCAATTAACGCTGATTTTATTGGACTAGGCGTTAACGCACTAGATTACTCAGGATACCCCGATTGCAGACCTGATTATATTGAGCAATTTCAAAAACTAGCAAATTTATCAAACAAAAGAGGGAGAGAGAATAAACCTATTCGATTATGGACGCCCCTTTTAAATTTAAATAAAGAGGAAATAATTGATTTAGCTTTTAATCACAATGTTCCAATAGAAGATACTTGGAGTTGTTATTTAGGTGGTAATGAACCATGCCAAAAATGTGATAGTTGTAGGATTAGAATTAAAGCATATAAAGCTTGGTTGATTAAAAATAAAAAGATATGAAAGTAAATTCAATAAGAATTAAACGTTGGATAGACCCGGAATTAATTGCACATTTCTTAGCCTCAAGATTTGGGGAAAAAGGATTATCTTGGCTAGATAGTAATGGCATAGAGAATGGAGAATATTCTTTTTTAGGAGTCAATCCTATAAAAATAATTTCTTTAAATAATAATACTTTTGAGAATCCCTTTAAATCATTAAAACAACTTGATAAAGGTTTTTGGATGGGTTGGCTTAGTTACGAAGCAGGATCTTGGATAGAACCAAATGAATTATGGCAAAAATCTGAAATAGCAACTTTGTGGATTGCATCATATGATCCAATTATCAAATTCAATCTTCTACAAAAAGAGATTACTTTAGAAGGAATCAATATTAATAAGTTAAAAAAATATCAAACAATAATTAATGAAATTGATATTAAAACTATTAAAGATAGTTTAAATAAAACTCTAATCTTTGATTTTTCTAAATTAGATCTTGATGAAAAAAATAAAAAATTCAGAGACAATGTTATTAAGATAAAGAATTTAATTCGTAAGGGTGATATATTCCAAGCAAACATAACTACAAAGGTTGAACTTGAAGCCTCTCAGGATTATCAATATCTTGATATTTACTCAAAGATTAGAAGAAAATTAAAAGCTCCATTTGGAGGCATTATTGTAGGAGATATTAAAGGAGAAAAAGAAGGTGTTTTATCAACTTCTCCTGAAAGATTTCTAAAGACAAGTCATGATGGATATGTAGAAACAAGGCCTATAAAAGGAACTAGGCCAAGAGATCCAAACAAACAAAAAGACGCCTTGAATGCGATAGATTTAATTACTAATCAGAAAGATCGCGCAGAAAATATAATGATAGTAGACCTTCTTAGGAATGATCTTGGGAAAGTTTGCGAAATAGGAAGTGTAAAAGTCACTGAATTATTAAAGTTAGAAAGCTACATTAGAGTTCATCATCTAACATCTGTAATTAGAGGAAAGATACAAAAGAATAAAAATTGTATTGACGTTTTAAAGGCATGTTGGCCAGGAGGTTCAGTAACCGGAGCCCCCAAAATCAGAGCATGTCAAAGAATATATGAATTAGAAGGATTTGATAGAGGACCATATTGTGGATCTTTTCTAAAATTAGACTGGAATAGTGAATTAGATAGCAATATTTTGATCAGATCATTCATACTTAAAAATAGGAAGATTAAGATTTATGCCGGTTGTGGCATTGTCAATGATTCAATTCCATTAATAGAAAATGAAGAACTAAATTGGAAGCTTTTACCATTAATTGATTCATTAAAATGAGCAGAAATATTGGCTGGAAAGATAATACGTGGCAAAATATTGACTCAATTAGTATATCCATCAAAGATAGAGGTTTAAAATTTGGGGATGGTTTATTTGAGACAATTTTGATTAAGAATAATCAACCTATATTATTAAAAGAACATTTAAAAAGATTCGAGAGAAATCTAAATTTACTAAACTATAAAATTAAAATAGATTACCAATTTTTTACCAGAATAATAAATGAAGGAATAAAGAAACTAGATTTAAATAATGAAGAATATGGATCAATAAGAATAAACTATAGTAGAGGAATTAATGTTGAAAGATCGATTAAAATAGATGGCTTAGGTGAGAAGTTTGATCATCAGAATTTATGGATTGAATTTTATTTAATAAAAGTAAATTTTAATAAGATAAGTGTCCATATAAGTGAAACCGAAAAAAGAAATGAATATAGTCTCTTAAGCCAATGCAAAACTTTTAATTACACCCAATCTATCCAAGCATTAATTGAAGCAAATAAAAAAAATTTTGATGATTCAATTTTACTAAATACCCGCAATGAATTATGTTGTGGAACAACTTTTAACATTCTTCTTAAGCGTGATCATCGATGGCTAACTCCACGAAAAGAAAGTGGTTGTTTACAAGGAATCATGGTGAGTAAATTATTAGACTTGAACTTTGTAAAAGAAGCTTTTTTAATTCCTAATTTTAATAAATATGATCTATTAATAGCTATAAATAGTTTATCTTGCAGACAGATAAAAAGTGTAAATGATTTTGAATTTGATTCAGATTTTGATACGCAATATTTTTGGAATTTTTTATATAAATAAATTTTAATTTTGCAAATTTACTGAAGATAATTTAGTGATATTGTTGTTTACTTTAAAATCTACAATTTTCCCAATAATAACGATAGCAGGTGGTCTTATATTATTTAAATTAATTATTTCTGGTAATTTTGATAATTCTGTCATTGCAGACTTTTGATTTTTTAAAGTGGCCTCTTGTACTACTGCACATTTTGTACAAGGATTCATTCCCCCAATTAATAACTCTTCAACAATAAATTCAATATTCTTGATACCCATATAAATAACAAGACTATCAGACATATGAGCTAATCTTCTCCAGTTAACACTCTTTTCTTTTTTTTCTGAAGTCTCATGTCCTGTCACAAAAGTAACAGTACTTGCTCCATTTCTATGTGTTAAAGGAATACCGAAATATGATGACGCAGCAATTCCTGATGTTATGCCAGGAACTATTTCGAAGGAAATATCATTTTCCTCTAAAAATGAGACCTCCTCACCACCTCTTGAAAAAACGAAAGGATCTCCACCTTTTAGCCTTACGATATCTTTTCCTTCTCTCGATAGCTTTAGAAGCAATTTATTAATATCTGCTTGCAAAAATGATTTACATCCAGCTCTTTTCCCAACATAAAAAATTTCGCACTCAGAATTTGCCTCTTTCAAAATTTCTTTTGGAATTAAAGCATCATGAACTAAAACTTTGCAAGACCTAATTAATCTTATGGCTTTTAACGTCATAAGTTCTGGATCTCCTGGTCCAGCCCCAACTAAATAAACAATTCCAGACACATTATTCTCCATTAAAGAGTATGGTAATAGATGTAACTCTGTAGTTGCTATATTTATCTTGAAAAAAAATTCTGAACATACCGGCCAAAAAAGAATTTTATTAGCTTCTTTTTTTACTCTCCTTAATGACAGGATGAGTGAA
>MDTD01124767.1_pt1 | contig 11183 bp, 15 predicted proteins | sample 811221 | NCBI WGS metagenome assembly MDTD01 (sample SAMN05326646, study PRJNA326480) | marine metagenome | isolation source: seawater | place: Pacific Ocean: South West | collected 2011
CTTCTTTCTTTTTGGGTTTCGCCATCCCAAGTGCTCCTTAAACTATTACTTGCTAATGCTATTTTGGTGGGATTGTGTCAAGCCAAAGGCTGCGCATCAATTATTACTATTGCATGTGCCCAAGGATGATCGTCAGTAAGTGAAATATGAAGAGTTACAAAATGTCCTGCAGGGGTCAACTCTTCCAAGCGCTTTTTTGCCCAACCTGTTAGAGTTATCACCGGTTGTCCAGTATAAATATTAGTTACCGCCATATCTTTCCAAGATATACCCATGCGTAGCCCAGTCCCAAGTGCTTTTGAACACGCTTCTTTGGCCGCCCAACGTTTTGCTAGGGTACCCGCCTCGTCTTTCCGCCTTTTTGCTTTAGCCTGCTCAATCTTTGTAAAAACCCTATCCCGAAATCTGTCGCCATGACGAATTAAAACCTTATTAATCCGATCAATATTGGCTAAATCTGTACCGGTACCAATAATCAACTAGTTCGAGCCTCTTCAATAAGTTTTTTCATTTTTTTAATTGAAGTACCAAGGCCATTGAATACGGCATCACTTATCAAAAAATGCCCTATATTTAATTCTTTTAACTCTGGAAACGCAGCAACCGGACCAACAGTTTCATAGGTCAAGCCGTGTCCTGCATGCACCTCTAGACCTATAGAGTGCGCGTAAGCACACATCTTCTTTAAATTTTCCAATTCTGCTTCGCAGTTTGAGTGTTTTGATTCATAATAGTAATCACAATAGGCGCCAGTATGCAGCTCGACTACCGCCGCACCAACCTTTTTCGCCGCCTCAACCTGAGCAGGCACTGCGGCAATAAACAAAGAAACTCTGCAGCCGGCATTATTTAATGGTTTGATAAAGGCCTCTAACTTAGTTTCCTCCTTCGAAACATCTAAGCCCCCTTCTGTGGTCCTCTCCTCTCTCTTTTCTGGGACAATACATACCGCATGTGGCTTATGCTTTAATGCTATTTTCTGCATTTCGTTAGTAGCAGCCATCTCAAAATTTAACGGGATGTTCAAAGCTGCAATTAATCGATCGATATCCTCATCGCGAATATGACGCCGATCCTCTCTCAGATGTGCGGTAATCCCATCAGCCCCTTCATCTTGAGCTAAAAGAGCTGCCTTCACAGGATCTGGATACATGCTGCCACGAGCATTGCGAATTGTAGCAACATGATCGATGTTCACGCCAAGCCGGACATCATTTACTATTGTCATATAAAATTCTCCAAGGTGATAAGTATAACTTACTTTTTACGAAATTTAGTACTTTTCTTTTTAATTTCTCTCAGTTTTTCACGTAGTCTACCTTTACGTCTATTCTGATAAGCACGAATTAATGGCAAACTAATCACCCAACAAATAGTAGCCGCAAAAATTCCTGGGAAAATTCCACCTATAAGATAGGGGAAAAAAACATCTTGATAAAATATTATAAGATCATTCCACTCAACAGGGCCGCCGAAGAGAAAGGAATAAAGATTGGATTTTAAATCGAAGAATGCACTAAAAAACAAAGATACTAAATTTTCACCATTGTTACCTAATCCATCACTTCCTAGTAGAAATTCACCAGTGCGAAGCGATATAATTCCAATGGGTAGATAAGTCAGGGGATTACCAAAAAATGTAGCAAGCAGGGCCGCCAATAAATTTCCCCTTAGAATAAAAGAAATTATTCCTGCAACTATAAAGTGAAGCCCATAAAATGGAGTAAAGGTTGTAAAAACACCTGCCCAGATACCCCTAGCAATTTTTTCCGGATTATCAGGTAATCGGTGCAACCGATGCTTCACATATAATGCTGCTCTGGTCCAGCCACCTTTCGGCCACAATAAGAACTGAAGCAATGAGCCCCATGAGCGCTTCTCTCTCCTTTTAAAAACCAACATAAACCTCTAAAACTCGGTTACTCACTGTGGGCTCCACTTCTTCGAGTGCGAGCTACCGTTGCGACGGCATTCTCAGTGTCTAATCTTGATAATACTGCATGTAAGTGCTCAACATCACGTAAATCAACAGTAAGGATCAATTTAAAGAAATCTGGCTTACGGTCGAGAAACTCCATATCGGATATATTAGCACCCAGATCACCTATAATTGTACATACTCGTCCTAAAACGCCGGCGTCATTACTAATTGTCAACTCTAGGGTGATTGGATAGATCGACGGATGCTTACCGGCATGCCAATGCAAATCTAACCATAAATCCATATTATCTTCAAAACTGACCAGTGTGGGACAATCAATAGAATGGACTGAAACGCCTTTACCACTTGTTGCTATGCCAACAATTCTCTCACCTGGTAAGGGTTGACAGCAAGGTCTTCTATTAAATGATTGTCCTTCAGCAAGACCTATCACTGCAAGCTTTTGGTCAATTTCAGGTTCTTTTGCTGTCGAAAAATCTGGAAATATTATGTTGATTACATCTCTGGGCTGCAGCTCTGCGCTTCCCAATCTAGCATATAACTCTTGCATATCATTAATTCGAAGTTTATTTGCTGCGTTCTCTAACGATTTATCTGTTGCTTTCTTACCAAAATGCTCAAACGCAGCCCTCAAAAGCTGTTGACCCATAATGATGTATTTATCACGATCTGCTTCACGCAAAGCACGCCTAATCGCTGATTTAGCCTTTCCAGTCTCTGTCATTTCAAGCCATGTTGCTTGAGGTTCTTGCCCCATCGCCGTAAGAATTTCAATTGACTGCCCATTTCTTAATCGCGTCCAAAGCGGTGCACGCAATCCGTCTATTTTGGCGCCAACGCATGAATTTCCAATGCGAGTATGTATTGCATACGCAAAATCAATAGGTGTGGCACCCTTTGGTAACTTAATCACTTCCCCCTTTGGTGAAAAGCAAAAGACTTTATCAGGGTACATTTCCAACTTTACAGCCTCTAGAAATGCTTCATGATCGTCCTCTGTGTTGAACTCCTCTATTAAGCTCGTTATCCATTTAACCGGGTCAACCGTAAACGGATTTTCACTTCTGACTCCATCTCTATAAGCCCAATGTGCAGCTATGCCACTTTCAGCCACATCATGCATTTGCTGCGTTCGTATTTGAACTTCAACACGGCGCGCATTTCTACCTGAAAGTGTAGTATGAATTGATCGATATCCGTTGGATTTTGGTTGAGAAATGTAATCCTTAAAACGTCCTGGAACTGCACGCCAGCGCTTATGAATTATCCCAAGTACCCGGTAACATTCCTCGTCACTGCCACATATGATTCTAAATCCGTAAATATCTGAGAGGCGAGAGAAGGAAAGGGCTTTCTCCTGCATTTTGCGCCAAATAGAATAAGGCTTCTTTGCTCTACCTTCGATTTTAGCCTGTAAACCAGATGCCTCTAATTCTGAATGCATGTCATCAGTAATTCTCTGGACAACATCACCGGTTTCCTTTTGCAAAACTATAAAGCGCCTTATTATTGATGCGCGGCCGTCTGCATTAAGTACGCGGAAGGCAAGATCTTCAAGATCCTCTCTAATAGACTGCATGCCCATTCTACCAGCCAAAGGAGCATAGATTTCCATAGTCTCCCTTGCTTTTTGAAGTTGCTTTTCAGGCTTCATCGATTTGATTGTTCGCATATTATGCAGTCTATCTGCGAGTTTCACTAAAATTACTCTGACGTCCTGCGCAATTGCCATAAGCAGTTTACGCACATTTTCTGCTTCCTTCGTTTCCGTAGAGGTCAATTGCATATTTGTTAATTTTGTAACACCATCCACTAACTCAGCAATTTCTGGAGTGAACTTCTTTTTTATTTCGTCTTTACTCGAAGACGTATCCTCTATGGTATCATGCAATAGAGCAGTTACGATTGTTGCATCATCTAATTGTTGATCCGCCAAAATCTCCGCCACTGCGACAGGGTGGGAAAAATACTTTTCTCCTGATTTTCTAAACTGACCTTCATGCTTAATTTGCCCATAATTGTGAGCATTTACAATCATATCAAAGTTAGATTTAGGATTGTAATGCTGTATGCGAGTGGCAAGCTCTTCTGCAGTTAACATTGTCCAGACCCTCGGGTCTCGAATTACCCTTTATCTTGAGCGGCCATCAAAGCACGTAGTAATTTTTCTTCGCTCATATCGTCATCCTCAGCGCGGTCACTATCATCACCACCACCCATTAGCACCGCCATAGAATCATCCTCAGGGAGATCAACTTCTATTTGGGTTTGATTACTCTCAATTAACCGCTCACGCAACTCACCAGCAGTTTGCGTTTCATCAGCGATTTCCCTCAGAGATACGACCGGGTTCTTATCGTTATCACGCTCGACGGTAAGCGAGGATCCCGAAGAAATCTCTCTTGCCCTATGTGCAGCTAGCATAACCAACTCAAATCTATTAGGAACTTTATCTACGCAATCTTCAACTGTGACCCGTGCCATGAAATTCTCCAAAAGCTATCTCTGCAGACTCAGGCTTTTAGTAGATCAATCTGAAAAACACAAGAGGTGTTTATACACATGTTAATTCAGAAATCTCTTCATTACTTAAATTATCACAAAGTTGCCTTGTATTTTTCATAAGAACAGGATGTGTCCAGTTCGGTGCAATGTCTAGCATGGGTATTAGAACAAAAGCTCTTTCATGCATTCTCGGATGCGGTAATATCAAATCGGAAGGTACTTCATGTATCTGATTTTCCTGATTTAAGTCGTGCCAATACAAATAAACAGATTTGTTTGGTTTAATGGATTGACCAAAAGCTATAAGATCCAAGTCTAATGTTCTTTCTCCCCACCTTTTCCCACGAGACCTACCAAATTTTTTCTCGATAGCATGCAGTTTATCCATGATATTTATCGCTTTTTCATGGGTACGAACTTTAATCGCTGCATTTACAAAATCAGGGCCAGACCCAATTGGAAAAGCAGGATTTTTATAAAAGCGCGAAATTGCTTGCACCTGAAGGTTAGATTTGCCGAATTCTATTATAGCTTTTTTAATTAAATCTTGAGAGGAAAAGCCCTCAAGATTTAGATTACTACCGAGAGCAATAAAGGCAGAACTGAACACTTTAACGTCTTTCATTTTCAATTATAATATAATTGGATTTCTTTTTATTTTATCAAATCATTTATAAAAATTTCAAAGCGCAAAATACTTAATTAAATTTTACTAAAATATAATATTCTATTTGACCCGGAATTTTAAGCTCTTTTACTTTAAAAAGATAAGGGTTTACCGATGACCATCATGGAGATATCATAGTTTAATAACTCAGTGGTCAGTATAAAATGAACAATCCACAATTAACTGTCTACATGGCGGCACCGCGGGGATTTTGCGCGGGAGTAGATCGTGCCATACAAATAGTAGAGATGGCATTGGAAAAATGGGGGAAACCAGTTTACGTCCGGCATGAGATAGTACACAATAAATATGTTGTTGATGAGCTAAAATCGAAAGGTGCTATATTTATTAAAGAGGTAACCGAAGCGCCCGTCGACAGACCTATAATTTTTTCTGCACATGGAGTGCCCAAGTCCGTACCACTTGAAGCAAAACAGCGCGAAATGATTTATGTAGATGCTACATGTCCCTTGGTAAGTAAAGTTCACATCGAGGCAGATAGACATTTTGAAAACGGGCTTCAGATAGTTATGATTGGACATGCAGGGCATCCAGAAACTGTTGGAACCATGGGACAATTACCTGATGGAGGTGTTTTGCTCGTCGAGAATTGTGAAGATGTAAAAAATCTGACTGTCCGTGACCCTAATAAGCTTGCATACGTTACCCAAACAACTTTATCAATCGACGATACTGCTGAAGTCGTTGAAGCACTAAAGGTTCGTTTTCCTTCTATAGTAGGCCCCCATAAGGAGGATATTTGTTATGCAACAAGTAATCGACAGGCTGCGGTAAAAGAAATTGCCGCAGATGTTGACGCTCTCTTAGTAATTGGCGCACCAAATTCCTCAAATTCGCAACGGCTCGTGGAAGTGGCAAAAAAAGCAGGATGTAAAAACTCGCAACTGGTTCAAAGAGCAACAGAAATCAACTGGGACTCACTAATGGATATAAAATCAATTGGTATCACTGCCGGAGCTTCTGCACCAGAAATACTTGTAAATGAGGTTGTTGACGCTCTGAAAGAGAGATTTGAAGTAAAAACAAATTTTGTAGAAACAGCGACAGAAAATGTAAACTTCAAAGTGCCACGCATACTTCGGGAAACTTTATGAGCTCTAAAATACCGAAAGGGGCGCTTATTTTAGCGCTTTTTGGGGTAGTCCCATTTGCATGGGGTGCAATAACATTGATTTCTGAAGATGCTTTTAGTTTTGGGATGGAAAATTTCGGAGCACGCTTTGTTGGGCCTTTAATCCAACTTTCATATGGTGTCATCATCCTTTGTTTTATGTCTGGTGTTCTATGGGGCTTTGCCACAAAAATAGACGAAAAAAGTGCAAGCCTAGGATATATACTATCTGTCATTCCAGCATTATGGGCATTCTTCTCAATAGGCATAGGACCAATTAGCGACACCATTAGTTTAATAATTGGGTTTATCGCAGTTTTATTGATCGACTGGCATTTCTACCTTCTAAAATTGACTCCAAATTGGTGGATGAGTTTACGGATCCCACTTACTTTCCTTGTCGTATCGTTGTTGGGACTTGGGATCATTATATGACTGCTGATATAAAAACACTGAAGGTGTATGAAACACAAAGCTTTGAATATCTAGAAAATATAACAAAGGAACATCCATCTGAAAGTTTAAAATATTTTGCGGCGCGCCTTCCTAAGGTATCAAATGTTTTAGACTACGGATGCGGCCCAGGCCTATCTGCAGAATATTTAGCAAACCTTGGGCACAATGTAATAGCATTTGACGCGTCACGAAGTATGCTCGAGTTAGTACCCAAGCATGCTAGAATAAAATATTATCAGGCTACGTTTGATACTTTCTCAGAAAATAAAATTTTTGACGGTATCTGGGCAAGTTTTTCACTCGTACATGCAAAAAGAAGAGATTTGCCGCGCTTACTTGCGTCTATTAGAAAGGCACTTAAACCGGATGGACTTTTTTCCATAGGCTTAAAGTTAGGGACTGGAGAAAAGCGAGATGAACTAGGTAGAAGATATACCTTTGTCTCCCAAAATGAACTTGACCAATTACTTAAAAGCAGTGGTTTCAATGTTTTTGATCATATATTAGGAAAAGACATGGGATTAGATGGTGTTATGTCCAAGTGGATATTTGCGTATGCCAGAGCATAGACTAATAGCTTATACCGACGGTGCATGTTCAGGTAATCCTGGACCAGGAGGATGGGGCGTACTTCTTCAAGCAATTTCAGATGGCAAAGTTGTGAAGGAACGTGAACTATCTGAAGGAGAGGAACTTACAACAAACAATAAAATGGAACTAATGGCAGCAATCGCTGCACTGGAAATATTAGAACGAACCAGTGCAATTACGATCTTTACAGATAGTAAATACGTTATGAACGGTATCCAAACTTGGCTCTCTAGCTGGAAAAAAAATAATTGGAAAACTTCTAGTAATAAAACAGTAAAAAATAAAGAATTATGGAAACGCCTTGAAGCATTGTGTCAGCAACATGAGGTAGATTGGAATTGGGTTAAAGGTCATGCGGGAGACATTGGAAATGAACGTGTTGATGAGTTAGCTCGACGCGCGATGGAACCTTACAAAAAAAATATCGGGTCCTAATCTAATTTTTTTCAATCGTAAAGTCCGCAAAGTCTCCAGTTCCTTCATCTGATGTAAAGCGAATAATATTTCCGTTGTGCTGCACCAATTGACAATTCAAGCCCAGATCACGCTCACCCCAGAACAGCGTTCGACAAAATAACTCATTCTCCCAAAACCAATTTCCATGAACTGAACGAAAAGCTGCTTTTCCAGATATTGAGCCATCATTTTGAACTACCAATTTTATAAGTGGCCTCACTAAAGTATAACCGACAACAATTTCTAAAAAATCAATCTCACTTGATATTTTGTTTAATTTTTCATCTGAAAATGCCTGAGCACCCAAACAAAGAAACAGGAAAAATAATATTAATTTCATTATAATTATCAGGTAAAATTGGTTGAAAAATTACATTATTTACAAAAAATTGTCCTACACCCTATTACAGATCCAAAACATCATCCATGCTATATTCACCAGGTGCTTGTTGAATACCCCACTCAACTGCTTTTAATGCTCCCCTAACAAAAATAGCACGATCTGTAGCTATATGACGTAAAACAATTCTTTCACCAGCGGCCGCAAACAGTACGTCATGCTCACCTACTACATCACCACCTCTAACAGAAACAAAGCCTATATCTCCTTTATTACGAACGCCGGTCATTCCGTCTCTTCCACTATCGCGCACTTTGGATAATGAAACTTGCCTTCCATCTGCCGCTGCATTTCCTAGCATGATCGCTGTACCTGAGGGAGCATCAACTTTTTTGTTATGGTGCGTCTCAATGATTTCTATATCAAAATCATTGTCTAGGACTGCAGCTACTTTTTGGGTCAATTGAACTAGCAAATTCATACCCAAAGACATATTTCCGGCTCTTATAATTTTTGCTCTTTTACTCGAACTTCCTATCGAAGCTAATTCATGTTCGCTGAAACCAGTAGTACCAATTACATGTACAATTCCAAGTTCAGCCGCTAATTTAGAAAACCTAACGGATGCTTTTGGTGCAGAAAAATCAATAATTGCATCGGCATCTTTAAATACAGAGGCCGGATCAGCAGAAACTTTTATCCCAAAATTTTTACTACCAGTAACAATACCCACATCTTTACCAACCCAATTATGACCTTCTCGTTCTATTGCTCCAACAAGCCTTGTTTTTGTATTATTCCGAACTCCCGACAGGATCATTTGTCCCATGCGCCCCGAAACACCAGTTACAACAACTCGAATATTTTCACTCATAGCTCAAATTCCATTCTCTTTGCTGGCAATTTAGCCACTAATGAGCCTCTTGGCAAAGGCCAATTTACAGCTTAAATACTGACCTATGGTTAGTAAATTTTATAAAAACACCGGAGGGCCGACTCAAAGACAACTAAGGGTGGGAGAATTAATTAGGAGAGCATTATCTGATCTTCTATTCAACGAGGCTATTCACGATCCTGATCTAAACCGTCTATCTATCACCGTCGGAGAAGTTACGACTTCAGCTGACCTTAAAATAGCAACAGCATATGTATGCCCATTAGGAGGGAAAGAAAGCGAAAATGCCATAGCACTTTTAGCTAAAAACAAATCCGAAATTAGACGGGCTATTTCCAAAGAACTCACGCTCAAGTACGTTCCTGATCTACGCTTTCGATTGGATGAAACATATGATCGCATGGAAGAAACTAAGCGATTGTTTAGTTTGGAAAATGTAAAGAAAGACCTGGGTATGTAATGAGGTATGTAGCAGTATACCTGATTTGCGCTCTACTCTCCTCAAAGGCATTTGCTCTTGAATGTAAGAAAGATAAATTCGAGAACATTAACTTTACTATATGCACGGCCTCTATATTAACTGACGACATACGTTTATATTTACGAAACAAAGATGGGGTGCCCTTTGGTAACTTTAACGTGCTGCAGCAAGAGTTAAATAGTAAAGGCAAAGAGCTGTCATTTGCTATGAATGCAGGTATGTACCACCCTGATTTAAGCCCCGTCGGCCATTTTAAAGAGGTGTTTAATGAAAAGAAAAAAGTCATCTCCAGACCGGGTCCAGGAAATTTCGGAATGCTGCCAAATGGAATATTTTGCATTGGTTCTAATTTGCTAAATGTATATGAAACCTTTGACTATCTGAATAAAGCGCCGCAGTGCATCTATGCTACGCAATCCGGTCCAATGCTAGTTTGGAATAACAGTATACATCCTCGTTTTCTAAAAGACAGCAAATCAAAAGTTATACGAAATGGTGTTGGAACAACTGAAGACAAGAAATATGCTTACTTTGTAAAAGCAGAGGACATTTTAAATTTTTACACATTCGCACGCATCTTCAAAGAAAAACTAAAGTTGCCAAACGCTTTATATTTTGATGGAAAAATTTCACGGCTATATTCTAAGGAGTTAAGTAGGAATGACTTTGGTTGGCCAATGGGACCCATAGTTGCTGTAGTGCGCTCGAAAAATTAAGCTGAGCACACTACCAAACCATTTGAAATTAATGCTCCAGTACAGGAGTTTTGGAACCTTGCACAGCAATCTCTATCTGTCGAGGCTTTAGTTCTTCTGGGACTTCTCTGAAGACATCAACATGGAGCATTCCGTCTGAATGACTGGCAGCTTTAACTTTAATGTGATCGGCTAAATGGAAAGTTCTTTCAAATGCTCTTGTCGCGATACCTTTGTGCAAGAAATCTCGTTCATTTTTATCATCATCTTTTTTACCAGAAATGATGAGAATTTTATCTTTAACCTCGACATTTAAGTCAGCATCCGAAAATCCAGCAACTGCAATAGAAATTCGGTAGAAATCATCCGCTGTTTTTTCAATATTATAAGGAGGATAGGAATCTGTAGTAGAATTGTTAGTAATAACGCGGTTCATCAAATCAGAGACCTGATCAAACCCAATACTTGAACGGTATAATGGTGATAAATCAAAATGTTGCATTGTTGTCATCCTTTTAAAGCAATAACCTAGTTTACGCCCAGTTATCTGGCGCGTGTGAATTTAAGGCCCCATTTTAGGCGGCTCTATTTAGTTATTTGGGAAGTTGTTTTTATATTTCAAGAGAAGCGATCTACATATTGCTCAAAAAAGTATTGCAACCAATTTTGCAGATTGGCAATATTAGCTCTAAATATGTGGAACACCGGTTAAAGCAGTTTCTTAAAATCCAGTTCATTTGAATTATAATTTCGAGCAATTCTGAATATAAAGATTACTTATTCTACAGAGTTATAAGGTACAGATAATGAAAACTACAAAAGTGATTCAGAACAATGGACCAACTGCGGAAGGTATTGCTTCAGTCGCAAAGAAGATTTCAAAAAAAGGAGCCCCTCCAGTACACCTATGGGACCCACCATTTTGTGGTGACCTAGATATTAGAATAGCTCGGGATGGTACTTGGTATTACCTGGGAACTCCCATTGGGCGATTTGAACTTGTAAAGCTTTTTTCGTCAATCC
>MDTD01083228.1_pt1 | contig 11181 bp, 13 predicted proteins | sample 811221 | NCBI WGS metagenome assembly MDTD01 (sample SAMN05326646, study PRJNA326480) | marine metagenome | isolation source: seawater | place: Pacific Ocean: South West | collected 2011
GCGCAGATCGTGCCGGTTGCCAGCGACGGGCTGTAGCCGCGCTTGAGCATGGTCGGCAGCGACAGCAGGCCCATGGTCACCACGGTGGCGCCGACGATCCCGGTGGAGGCGGCCAGCAGCATGCCGACCAGCGTCACCGAGATTCCCAACCCACCGCGCAACGAGCCGAACAGCAGCGCCATGGCGTCGAGCAGGGTCTCGGCGACCTTGGACTTCTCCAGCAACACGCCCATCAGCACGAACAATGGCACGGCGAGCAGCGTCTGGTTGGTCATGATGCCGAAGAGGCGGTTGGGCAGCGCGGACAGGAAGCTGGCATCGAAATTGGCAGCGATGCCCAGCGACTCGAGTCCCATGCCCAGCCCGGCGAAAGCCAGCGAAGTGCCCGCCAGCGTCAGCGCTACCGGGAAACCGAGCATCAGCACGGCACAGATCAGGGCGAACAGCACCAGCGGCATGAATTCCAGCATCAGATCGGCTCCTCGCTGTGATCATGCTTGTGCTGTGGCGGCAACCGACCGGAAATGATCAGCGACTTGCGAACGATCTCGGCGCTGCCCTGGACGATCATCAATACCGCAAAGGCGGGTATCAAGGTCTTGAGCAGGAATACGGCGGGGATGCCGCCGTTGTCCGGCGAGCCCTCGAGAATCGCCCATGAAGCGCCGACATAGCCCAGGCTGGAGACGATCACGAAGCCCATGAACGGCAGCAGCAGGAACAGCGTGCCCAGCAGGTCGACCCAGGCCTGGGCGCGTGGCGAGAAGCCTCGATAGAAGATGTCCACGCGCACATGGCCATCGTGCTTGAGGGTATAGGCGGCCGCCAGCAGGAACAGCGCGGCGTGCATGTACATCACCGATTCCTGCATGGGGATGCTGTTGAAGTTGAAGAGATAGCGCAGCACTACGATCAGAAACTGGACCAGCATCATTATCAGGACCAGCCAGGCGAGTGCCTTGCCCAGCCGCTCGGTAAGGGTGTCGATCCAGGCCAGGAGCGCCGGTTCGGATGCAGCTCGGTTCATGAATCCCTCGCTATCATGGCAGCGGTTGCGTTTTTTCTGGTGTTATCGGGCCCTGTGCGGGCAACCACCAAGCCACGCCTGAAATCAGCGTCACAGTGCCGTGTGCCGGGAAGTCCGGCAATCGGTCATTGGTCATTGGTCTGACGATCTGGCCAGAGCGCGCCGGCAGGCAGCGGGAAGATGGATATCCACGGCGATCGGCAGGTGATCCGAGTACAGCTGATCGAGCACTTGCAGGTTGTCCGCTTCCAGCGACGAGGACAGCAGGATATGGTCCAGCGCCCGGCTTGGCTGCCAGGAAGGATAACTCAACAAAGGGCGCGCCGGCTTTAACGGTAGCGCGGTGCAGAAGCTCGAATGACGGCTGTGGAGCTGATCCGGGGTGCAGTTGAGATCGCCCATCACCACCACATGGCTGAGCGGTGTGATGATCTCGCCGAGATAGTCGAACTGGCGAGCCCGCGAACGGTGGCTCAGGGCCAGATGAACGACAAACACGTGCAGTGCGTCAGGACCCGAGCCAAAGCGGGCATGGATGGCGCCGCGGCCGGGCAGGGTGCCGGGTAACCGGTGCTCCTCGATGCGCTCGGGTATTAGCCGCGACAACAGACCATTGCTGTGCTGGGCGACCCGGCCCAAGTTGCGGTTGAGCTGCTTGTAGTGATGCGGAAACCCGGCGCGGTGCGCCAGGTATTCCACCTGATTGACGTTACCCGAACGGAAGCTTCCGCCATCGACCTCCTGCAGGCCGATGATGTCGAACGACCTGAGCACATCGCCCATCGCGTCCAGGCGGCGCTGGCGCGTTGGATGGGGCAGCAGGTGCTGCCAACTGCGCGTCAGGTAATGATGGTAGGCCGAGGTCTGGATGCCGACCTGCAGATTGAAGGTCATCAGTCGCAGGGTGGCCAGGGCCTCGGCCGGCGTGGCGCGGATGCTGCTCATGGCGTCACTCGCTGCGTTCTTGACGCACCTTGTCAATCAGCGCACCGGCGACCTGGGGCATGTCCTCCAGGCTGCCGGCGGTACGCGGGGTCACTACATATTGGCCATCGACCACCAGTGCCGGCACGCCCATCAACTCGTAGGCGCGCATCTTGGCGTACGCCTGGTTGATCTGGCTCTTGACGCCGAACGAGCTCAACGCCTCCTTGGCATCCGCCTCGCTGACAGCGTAGTCGCTGAAGAAGGCGGCGATATCGTCAGGATCGGTCAGCCGCTGGCCCTGTTGCTGGATCGCGTCGAAGAAGTCGCTGTGGACCTGGTCGAGGATGCCCAACTGCTGGGCGGCATAAAAGGCGCGCGCGTGGGCCGTCCAGGTGTCGCTCATGGTCGCCGGGAGGCGCTGGAAGGTGACGTCGTCGGGAAACTCGTCGACCCAGGCATTGAGCGGCTCTTCCAGATTGTAACAATGCGGGCAGCCGTACCAGAACACTTCGGTGACCTCGATCTGGCCCTCGTCCACGCTGGTTTCGACCGGGGTGTCGAGAACCTTGTAATCCTCGCCGGCGACCGGCGAGGCGGCCATGACCAGCGAAGACAGACCCAGGCCGGCGACCGCAGCGATCCACTGTTTCAACATGCGCCCTTGCTCCTTAGAAACGCCAAGTATGGGGCAAAGGTAACAGATATTCGACCATTTGAGACGGCGACCGGCCCAACTTGGAGCGCCAAGCGGCGAGGGGTTCCCGGTTACGCCGCCGCGCCACGCTAGCGCCGGTTCGGTGCCTTTCTGGGCATTCGCCGTCCCCGAGAGGGTGATGGTACACTTCCCCCGCCCCGGCGGCTGTCCGGGGCCATCAACCGAGGCCTGGCGATGTGCCGAGTCGCGTGCCGCCATGTCCTTCGTCAGTACCGTAACCCCAGGAAACCCGCCGTCGTGAGCCGCCTCAATTTCCATACCGCCCAGTTCATGACCAGCGCCCCGACACTGGCAGCCTGTCCGCCGGATGACGGCCGCGAGGTCGCGTTCGCCGGCCGCTCCAATGCCGGCAAGTCGAGCGCCATCAACGCCCTGGTCCAGCAGAAAGCGCTGGCGCGGACCTCGAAGACCCCGGGGCGCACCCAACTGATCAACTTCTTCGGCCTCGCCAACGACACCCGTCAACGGCTGGTCGACCTGCCCGGCTACGGTTTCGCCAAGGTGCCGGAGTCGGTCAAGCGCGAATGGCAGCGCCACCTTTCCCAATATCTGCAGGAGCGTCGCTCGTTGCAGGGACTGGTGCTGATGATGGACGTGCGCCACCCGCTGACAGAGTTCGACGAGATGATGCTGGGCTGGGCCGACGACCAGGACATGCCCGTGCACATCCTGCTGACCAAGGCCGACAAGCTCAAGCCCGGCGCCGCCAAGAACAGCCTGCTCAAGGTGCGCCGGCAGCTCGCCGAATGGGAGGACCTGGTCAGTATCCAGCTGTTCTCCGCGCTCAAGCGCCAGGGCGTCGACGAACTCGCAGCGCGCCTCGATACGTGGCTGCTCGACGAGATCGATGGCGGCTGAGGGCGCGGCGAGCGGCCACCCGTGGGTCACGAGAGGGTTTATAAAATAGTCTCTCCTTAATCGTTGCAATCCTCTTCATGATCGAGGGAAGCAAGCATCATGGCGTTCCTACAGTTAGAGCGTAAATCGCCTGTTCGGTGGTCCAGGGGAGGGATTCATTTCGCTTCGTGATACTTAAATTGTATTGCTAGAAGCGTTATTCCCTCAGTGCGCTCCCCAGGTCACGCTGTCAACGGTGACGATAGCGAGAAATAGCCTTCTGAAACTCAATATCGTCCCTTTTTGCATAGGCTGACTACAGGAGGTCACTATGACTTACGACAAAACGGTATCCGCCGCTCTTCCTCAGCGCACCCTAGGCAAGGACCTTGCGGTTTCTGCCGTGAGCTATGGCGCCATGGGCATCAGTGAATTCTATGGCCCCTCGGACGATGCGACTTCCCTCGATATTCTCTCCGAGGTCGCAGCCAGCGGGATCACCCTGATCGATACTGCCGATATGTATGGGAATGGGCATAACGAGGAACTGATCGGGAGGCTTCTCAGAACGCGGGACCGGGAGCCTGGTGTCGAAAAGCTCAAAATCGCGACCAAGTGCGGCATCGACAGGAGAGATTCTAGTTATGCGAGGTCCATCAATAATCGGCCGGAATACATCCGCGCTTCTTGCGAAGCCTCGCTCAGGCGACTGGGTGTCGAGCGCATCGATCTGTACTACATCCATCGCGTTGACCCCGACGCCGACATCACCGAGACCATGGAGTGTCTCCGTGAACTCGTTGATGAAGGGAAGATCGACCACGTAGGCCTGTGTGAAGTCTCCGCACAAACCCTCGCCAAGGCGCATGCTGTTCATCCCATCACCGCCCTGCAGACCGAGTATTCCCTCTGGACCCGTGACATCGAAACCGAGATCCTACCCATGGCGCGCGACTTGGGCGTCGGCGTCGTGGCGTACTCCCCCTTGGGCCGCGGGTTCCTGACCGGCCGTATCACTTCAACCGACACCCTGGCGAAGGGTGACTTCCGGCGCAGCAATCCGCGGTTCCAGGGCGAGAACCTGGAACACAACCTGGAGCTTCTGGACAAGGTGCGCCAGGTGGCCGATCGTCACCACGCCACCCCGGGGCAGGTCGCTCTCGCGTGGCTGCTGGCTCAGGATGACAGCATCGTCCCGATCCCGGGCACGCGTCGTTCGCACTACCTGCAAGAAAATCTGGGCGCGATTAATCTGGACCTAACGGCCTTCGATCTGGCTGACATCGAGGCGTCCCTGCCAATCGATGCTGCCTACGGTGCGCGATACACCCAGGAAGGCATGAAGGGCGTTAACGTCTAGGTAGCGGCTCGAGCCGAGGCGCTATGTGACCTCGGCTGCCTGAAGCAGTCGCTCGGCCATTCGAAGGACCTCCACGCGTGTCTCACTCGAGCGCCAGGCGAGCTGGAGCTCGATATTCAACCGGGCTTCGATTTCAGAAACGAACGGTCGATAGGCCACTCCAATCCGACTCGCCGCACGCATGGAGGCGGGGAAGAAGGCCACCCCTTCCCCGGCGGCGACCTTCGACAGCAGCTTCATATGCTCACTGGGCTCCGGCCGACGGGACGGTTCATACCCGAAATCGGTGAAGGCTCGCTCACAGTTGTCGTAGAAGACAGGGTTATCGCTTCGCGGAAACCAGAACAGGACCGTGCCCGCCAGATCCTCAAACGAGACCCGCTCCTTCCGGGTCGCGCTATGCTCTTCGGGGAGGGCAACCATCAGCGGGTCGCGCGCGACCCGCCGTACTTCATATTCCTCGCCCTGATCAGGGATGTCCCCAACAATGACAAGGTCAACCTCCCCGCTTCGCAACCGCTCAAGGAGGTGCTTCGAATAGGCGTGTTCCATGCGGATCTGCGCCGGCAGCTTGGGGTCATTCAGGATATCCTGAATGCCCCGCACGAGACTGAAATCGATCACGCTGGTCAGGCCTAACCGAACATCCGCTTCCTCACTGCTCTCTTGCTGGCGTAACGCATTGATGGCTGCGTCGAGCGTGGAGAGTACCGTGTGCGCCTCACGCTCGAAGATTTCTCCCGCAGAGGTCAGGCTCACTTTGTGGGTATCGCGCTCGATCAGCTTGATTCGCAGCAGGCCCTCCAAGCTCCTTATCTGTCTCGAGAGAGGCGGCTGAGACATGTTCAGGCGCTCCGCCGCACGGCGGAAGTTCAGTTCCTGAGCCACGGCGACAAAGCATTGTAACTGCTTAATGGTAGGCATTCGCCCAGAGAGAATCGCCATGCATAGGCTCCTTCCGAGTCGGTGACAACCTCGTGGGCGCCGATGGCGAGCGCCACGGCGTCGACGCTTCCGGCACCCTCGCCCGTGATGCAGTAAGGGTATTACAAAATACGTCATTCTGCGACCAATGGATTATCGCCTATTATTGCATTGCAATATAATTCGCCAACCTTATATCAGGGAGACACCCCATGGCTGCTAATATCGTTCTCGTCTCACGATTCCCGATCGAACCCGGTACGGTTCCCTCCCTTCGAGATCTTCTTAATGATGATTCCAAAACCCGTTATCTGATCGATGTCGAACAGCAGGAAATACTTCAGCTACGGGCCTATAAAGATCTGGAGAATTTTGCCGATAATATCACTAATCTCGATAACGATTGGCAGCGATTCTCCGGAGTCATGGTAGGGGATATTCGCCGTGAATTATTGCAGTATGTTGAAGCGCCTAAGCCCACCGATTCATTGCTCCCCGACACGGATTACATCCAGCTTCGCCATGTCGAGGTGCTGCCTCAACGAATGCAAGCGTATCGCCGGTGGCGTGAGGAAACAATCTTTGACGTTGTGCGCAGAAACGACGAGGTCGATACCTTCCTTGCCTACCACTCTTTGATCAGCGGTCAGCCTGGTGTGATGTTCATTGCGGGCTTCTCGGGCGATCCTGCAGCCTACCAGCAGGTATTCAGCAGCTCTCGCTACAAGGATATAGTGCAACAGGCAGGTACCAGCTATATCACTGGTGGGAACGATGGCTTGTATACGCGCCTTTACGTGCGCCACCAAGCAGTGTCCGCCTGAGCCAACGAGCAATAACTGTCTTTTTTTACCAAGGTCCCACTCTTGAGAACTGGTGGCTAGAAATACTGGAGCAAGCAAATGAAGAACCGTTATTTCTTCGTGGTTGGCGATCGCTTCCGTGATTTTGCCGATGGCAAAGACGTGTTGACCCTCAAACAACTCGACGCCTTGTTCGACTTGCCAAAGCACCTATTGGATACCCGGAATATCCTCTTGTTGGGGGAGGGTGTGCGTCAGGAAGAAGTGGTCTCGCTTCTCGACAGGCACAGGGATGATTCCGACCATGCTGCGCGTTTCGAGATTGCCGACTTGATGCGAGTGGAAGACCGTGCCGGCAGCAGCTTTAGCCATAAGCACGTTACCCACAACACGCTCATCGGCACACCTCGTCAGATAGGCAGGAACGAATTTGAGGTGCCACTGAACATCGATGAGCGCTGTGAGCTTATGGGTGATCACCAGACCGGCCAACACTTGCAAGGAATGGTGCTTGTCGAAGCGTTTCGCCAGTCGTTTCTCGCCGTCACCGAGACATATTTTCCCATAGAGTCGTGGAAAAAAACCTACTTTGTCATCAACGAAATGACAAGCGGGTTTGAGAGCTTTGTATTCCCGTTACCCGCTCACATCGACTACCGGATCATCGATCGTGACGTGAATGAGCGCCGCGCACGCTACAAGGTCGAGATGGCTGTCGTCCAGAACGGAGTCGAATGCGCCACGACTAGGGTTACCTTCACGGTCTACGAGGCGGGGGTGATCGCAGCCAAGGAGGCCGAGCTCGCCAACGTGGTCACTCAAGAGATGATCGCGGCGCTCCAGCAGCCGGCCAGACAAGCCAAAGCCGCCATGCGATAAGAAAGGAGGTGGATAAGATGCCTGCCGCCGTTTATTCACTGAGTGTCACCACACAAGGGCCGCTCTACCCGCCGAGCGAAATCATGGATGTGGACGGAAATTTCGTCGTCATCGGTCGGGTTCCTAGGAAGGGAGGTACTGCTCCGTGGGCGGCGGCCATCGTATCTGAGCGGACCCGGCCGCCGGTTTTTGGTGAGCTCGGTGAGCACGATGTACTGCGCTGGGTAGACCTCGATGGCCTGGGGTTAGATGCGGAGCGCGTACTCTACACTCTGCCGTTGCCGTTGCCGGCGAACAACTACCCGATGCTGTTTGCGCCCGACCAGCGGCTGGGCGCGAACAACGAGGTACGGCCCAGCTATCCCCTGCATGAAGCGCCGATTCCCGATCTACGACCAGAGGACGGGCGCCGGCCAAGAAGCCCCATCACTCTGGGGCAGTGGGTGCAAGCTCGAGGCGAACTGGCTGTTCTCGTGTCACGGGATGCCCGCACTGCCATGTTCGAGCTTGCATTTGAAGGGTTGATAGCCGACAGCGTCTATACGGTGATGAGCCTCCGCCAACGCGACCTCGACCCATTAACTCCTACGCGCCCAGGGCCGCTTGGCGTCCCCAATGTCTTCGTGACGGATGATCAGGGCGCGGCACGTTTCTGGGCACAGCTGCCTGACCCGTTCCCGGCACCGAATATCCCAGGAGCTAATAGGATCATCAATGTTGTGGTGCTCTACATGAGTTCGCAGATGAGCTATGGCGGCGCGATCGGCTGGTATGGGCTCGGAGGGGATATTCATGCACACCTAAAGCTTCAGGAAGCCGCGTTCTCCGAGTTGCGAACCCGTAGCTGATCTGCCACAGCAAGATTTCAAGCATCCACCAAACCGTAAATCAGGAGACCGCCATGCCTGTTGTTCAAATCAGCATCTGGCCAGCCAAAGATGAATCACAAATCACCGGCTTGGTCGAGGATGTGACCCGTGCCGTGCACCAGCATACAGGAGCCCCACTCGACAAGATCACCGTCTATGTCAGCGAAGTTTCGCCCACTCGCTGGGCAGATGGCGGAGTGCTCGGTTCTGACGCCGATTTCCCCGAGAAGAGTCGCCGGCGAGCGTATGGAGAAAGCGAGTGAATGAGCAACAGCCGCGTTTCGCGTTCTTCGATGTCGACGACACGTTGATCGCCATCAAGAGCATGTTCGACTTCTTCCCGTTCTGGTGTGCTAGGACGGGCCAGTCTGGCGAGATGAAACGTTTCGAGGAGGCATTTTCCAAGGCCCGGGCAGCTGGCGCGTCCCGAGAGAAATTGAACCACCTGTATTACCGCTTCTTTCAGGGAGCTGACCTGGTCCAGCTTGAAACGGTGGCGACGGAATGGTTTTCCGATCGGTTCGAGGCCAACCCGGCGCCGTTCTTCAAACGAGTGACGGACCGGCTAGAGGCACATCGCGTTGGCGGGGTGCACCCGGTGTTCATTTCGGGGTCGATGCTGCCCTTACTGGCGCCGATCGCTAGCGAGCTCCAGGTAGCGCATATCCTATGTACAAAGCTAATCATCGATGACCTGGGACGCCTTACCGGTGAAATCGGCGCCCCGCAAACCATTGGCGATGGAAAAGCGGTAGCGATCCGGCAGTTCCTGGCTAATCACCATGCCGCGCCAGCCGAGTGCTTTGCCTACGGCGATGACATTTCGGATATCGCCATGCTAGAGGCCGTTGGCAACTCCGTTGCCGTGGGCTCCCATCCCGAACTTCTCCGGATCAGTCGGCAGCGCGGCTGGGCCCAGCTGGCCGTCTGATCATTCTCTTGTAATGTAAGGAGTACCTCATGACTCAGTTCATAAGCGCGACTCGTACCGAGTCGGGGCTCATACGTACTTGGCTGGCAATCGTCGTACTCGGCGTCGGTGCCTTTTCGATCGTATCGACGGAACTGGCGCCGATCGGTCTTCTTACCCCGATTGCGGGTGACTTGGGCCGCTCGGAAGCGGCCATCGGGCTCACGGTGACGGCCTATGCCTGGATCGGGGCGGTAAGTGCACTCCTGTCCACATTATGGCTCGGAAAAATCCCCCGGAAACCCCTGATGATCGGCCTTATGCTGGGACTGGCTATCTCCAACGGCGTGGCCATGGCCTCCAACGCGTTTCCGATGCTACTGGGCGCGCGCGTCATCGGTGCGGTTTTCCATGGCCTGTTCTGGGCCATGATCGGCGCACTGGCCGCTCAGATTGCGCCCGCTCGGCATGTCGGGTTGGCAACGTCGATCGTGTTTGGGGGCGTATCGGCCGCCAGCGTCCTGGGCGTCCCGCTGGCAGCCCTGATCGGTCAGTCAGAAGGGTGGCGTGTTTCCTTCGGCGCTATCGGCACTCTATGCTTTGCGGCAGCCTTGGCCATGGCTGCGTTGATTCCGAGTGTTGAAGCGGAAGCCCCCGTTGGCCGCCAAGCGCTGACCGAGGTCTTGCGTCGGGGCGATCTGAGAGGTATCTATCTGGCCACTGCCTTTGCGGTTACCGCGCACTTCGCCGCTTTCACCTTCATTGAGCCTTTCCTTTCGACCACCGCGCACGTATCCGGCTCAATGGTCGCCATCATGCTGTTCAGCTTCGGGGCGGCTGGACTCATCGGCAACGTGCTCACAGGTTTCTTCATCGACAAGTACCTCAAGCCTGTCCTTGCCCTGGCTCTGATTGCCATGAGCACAGCACTCATCGGCCTGGCATTATTCGGCGAAGGACTCGCGGTTGGAGCCCTGATGGCGATGGTGGTGCTCTGGGGCGCGGCGATTGCGATCATCTTCGTAGGCTTCCAGGCCTGGATTCTGAGGATTGCAGGAGAGGCGGCCTTGCCGGCCTCGGCCATCTATGTGTCGATCTTCAATGCGGCAATTGGTACCGGAGCGATGGTAGGTGCCTGGATATTGAGTCACGCCGGGCTGCTGGGCTTACTTGGCTTAGCCGGCGCTGGAGGTGTGATCAGTATTGGTCTCATTGCGCTGTGCAAGGCACCGTCAAGGAGCGAATCATGAGTGAGCATTCAGGAGAGGTTGCTATGAGCGACAAGACCGCCAAGGGAAAACAGATCATGGATCGCCTCGAAGCGGGGGCCGGTGACCGGGTCACTGGCCGACTCGCCGAACTGGACCCGAACCTGTCCAGGTTGATCACCGATTATGCCTTCGCGGATGTAGTAGGCCGGCCGGGCCTGGATCTCAAGACACGCGAGATGCTCACGGTTGCCGCTCTCACGGCCATGGGAACAGCGCAGGGGCAGCTGGAATTCCATATGCGTGGCGCCCTAAACGTAGGAGTCAGCAAAGAGGAATTACTCGAGATTATTATCCAGATGGCAGTCTATGCGGGTATTCCCGCCTGCATGAACGGAATAACGGCCTATCGTTCGGCGCTGGCGGCTCAGAGCCACCAGTCGCCATGAAGTGGCTCGCCGATGTGCATCGCTCGCTCGGGCGAGGCCGTCAACGGCTGGTCGACCTGCCCGGCTACGGTTTCGCCAAGGTTCCCGAAGCGGTCAAGCGCGAATGGCAGCGGCATCTTTCCGAGTACCTGCAGAAGCGTCGCTCATTGCAAGGCCTGGTGCTGATGATGGACGTGCGCCACCCGCTGACCGACTTCGACGAGATGCTGCTGGGCTGGGCCGACGACCAGGACATGCCCGTGCACATCCTGCTGACCAAGGCCGACAAGCTCA
>MDTD01189643.1_pt1 | contig 11181 bp, 14 predicted proteins | sample 811221 | NCBI WGS metagenome assembly MDTD01 (sample SAMN05326646, study PRJNA326480) | marine metagenome | isolation source: seawater | place: Pacific Ocean: South West | collected 2011
CTATTTTTTAGAGCATACTGTATTAAAGAATATGAAAAAGATCCTTTAAAGTTTTTTAAAGCTTCTTTTGCAGCTCCGCCGCTTATAAATGGCTTAATTATTAATGGAGAATTAGAAGGCGCAATAAACTATTGGAACTATGCTGCTAGATTAGAGGCTAAAGGTTTCAGAAAGATTATAGATATTAAAGAAATTCTTCCTTACTTAGGAATTAATGGCGATTTGCCTCTAATTGGATACGTGTTTGATGAAAATTTTGAAAAAACTAACCCACAAATTATTGATAACTTTATACAAGCATCTTTAGAAGCAAGAATGATACTCAAAAGTTCAGATGCAGAATGGACAAGAATACAGAGTCTAACAGGAGCAAAAGAACCAAAAATGCTAAAAAAAGTTAGAGATAGTTTTAGAAATGGTATTCCTAAGAATAATTTCACTGAAATGAAAAAAAATATCGAAAAAGCCTATTCTGTTCTTGCAGAAATAGGTGGGAAAAAACTTGTTGGTAAAAGCAAAGAACTTGAAAAAGGAACCCTTTGGACCAAGCAGATAAGGTAAATATTATGAAGAAAATTAATTTGTTATCAGTTAAACTTTTCTCTTTTATACTTCTAATGTTGTTATGGGAAATAATAGCCTTGTATCTGAATGTAAATACATTTCCCTCGATGACTGAAATTTTAACAACTCTCACTACTGAGATAAAAGATGGTGAAATTTTTCACCATTTATTTGTCACTTTATATAGAGTTTTTGTGTCATTTTTTTTAGCTATGCTAATTGGAACGATAATTGGTATTATTATGGGTAATAACAAAAGAGTAGATAATATCTTAGATGGCTGGAATATCCTTTTCTTGAATATACCAGCATTAGTAATAATCATATTATCCTATGTGTGGTTTGGACTTACAGAAATAGCAGCTATTATTGCCGTTAGTCTTAATAAAATACCAAATGTTATTGTGACTATTAGAGAGGGTGCTAGAACTATAGATAGGAATATTCTTGAGATTGCATATGTATATAAGATTCATAATATAAGAAAATTTTTCTCATTTTATTTACCTCAATTATATCCCTATATTATAGCTGCAGCGAGAGGTGGAATAGCTCTGATATGGAAAATAGTTTTAGTAGTGGAGCTTTTGGGAAGAAGTAACGGAATAGGCTTTAAACTTCATGAATTTTTCCAGTTTTTTGATATTGCCTCCATACTAGCTTATACTTTTGCTTTTGTTTTAGTAATGTTGTTTATAGAAAATTTTTTATTTCAACCTTTTGACAATAAGCTAAATAAATGGAGATTTTGATGTCTACGAACATTACAATTGATATAAAAAATAAGACTTTTAAAGATTTAAATAAAATAAATCCTGACTATACAGCAATAAAAAACCTATTTCTTGAAATACCTAAAGCTGAATTTTGTTCAATAGTTGGGCCTTCTGGATGTGGTAAAACTACACTTTTAAATATTATTTCCGGTTTAGATAAAGCTGTTGAAGGAAGTGTTACATTTGAAGCAAAAAAAACACTACAAGATATAAGACTAGCTTATATGTTCCAAACTCCAAGATTGCTACCTTGGTTAAATGTATTAGAAAATGTTGATATAGTACTAAATAAAGAACAAAGGAAAAATAATAGGGCAGAAGAAATATTATATATAATGGGATTAGAAAAATTTCTTTTATATTATCCAAAAAAATTATCAGGTGGTATGCAAAGGAGAGTAGCTTTAGCTAGGTCTTTTGCTAGTGAACCTGAACTTTTTATTTTAGATGAACCATTTGTATCACTAGATGAACCTGCTGCTAACCTCCTAAGGAATATGCTTCTTAACTTGTGGACTAAAGAGCCTACAACAATACTTTTTATTACTCATGATCTTAAGGAGGCTATATATCTTTCTGATAGAATAGTTTTTCTATCTAAAACGCCGACAAAAGTCCTTACTGAAAAAAAAATTCAACTTAGAAGACCAAGAAGTTTTGATTCAATTGAAATAGAAAATATTAAAAAAGAAATTTTCTCTAAGCACAATTCTATCTTAGAAGGTATTATTTAAATTATGTGCAATGCAAGCAAAGTGCTAGAAATAAAAAATATTAAAAAAAAATACAATAATTTTATTGCATTAAAGAATATTAACTTTGAAATTAATACTGGTGAATTGGTAGTTCTATTAGGTCCTAATGGAGCAGGAAAATCGACATTGTTCTCTATCATTGCAGGTCTAATAATTCCAGATAACGGAAAATGTTTGATTAATGGAAATGATATTTCTAATAAAACGGTTTTAGCTCTTAAGAAATTAGGAATTGTTTTTCAACAATCTACTATAGATATGGAACTTACAGTTACTGAAAATCTTTTTTTCCACTCCAGACTACATGGTCTAGATAAGAAATTAACAAAAAATATAATAGAAAGAGAATTAGAAACTTTTAATTTGATGGATAAAGTCAAAACCAAAGTGAGGTTCTTATCTGGTGGAGAAAGAAGAAAAGTTGAACTTATAAGGTCTCTCTTGCATAAACCAAAAATGCTTCTCATGGACGAACCAACGGTAGGGTTAGATCCTAGTAGTAGAAAAGAGTTATTATTAAAAATCCATAATTTAAAAACGAAAGAAAATTTAGCTGTACTGTGGACGACACATTTAGTAGACGAAGCAGAGAAAGCTGATAAAATTATAATATTAAATAAGGGGTCTATTTCGGAAATGGGCACACCTAAAGATATTATAAGAAAAGCAAAAAGTAATAATTTGAGTAAAGCTTTTTTTGAATTAACAGATGGAAAGGATAATAGATGATTTTTTTAAAAAAAAAAATTATGGGAATAATAATTTTCTTATTTTTTTTAAACTCAGGTAATAATTTTGCAAAATATATATTTGTAAGTAATGAAAATAGTGACTCAGTTACAGTTTTAGACCTTGAAAGCAAGAACTTCTTAAAGGCTATAAAAACAGGTGGAAGACCCCGGGATATGAAATTTAATAATGACAGGACCATATTATATATTGTGGTAAGTGAAGAAGATCATATTGCTGTTTTAGATGTTAGCAAATTAGAAATAGTTGACTACATAGAAACAGGCGAGGATCCAGAAATTTTTGATATAGACTCGACTGGTAAAACTATAGCAGTTTCAAATGAAGACGATAACGAGTTAACCTTAATTGATATAGATTCAAAAAAAATTATAAAAACTATTGAGGATGTTGGAGTTGAACCGGAGGGCGTTAATTTTTCACCTAATGATGAATTCGTATATGTTACCTCGGAGGGCACCAATTCAGTAATTATTGTTGATCCTTGGAAGCAGGAAATTATCAATGAAATTTTAGTTGGGAATAGACCAAGAAGAGGTTTATTTGTTAATAATGGAAAAGAGTATTGGGTAAGCAACGAACTGAGTGGAAATGTGTCAATCATAGATACAAAGGACCAACTAATTATAAAAAATATAGAATTTAAAGTAAAAGGAATAAGAAAACAAAATATTACACCTGTAGACTTTGCTTATGATAAAAAAAGAGGCTTAGTTTTTGTGACACTTGGAAGTGCTAATCATGTAGCTGTTGTTGATGCTATAACGCATAAGGTGCAAACGAATATTTTAGCAGGTTCAAGAGTTTGGGGAGCAGACATAAATTTTAATAAATCGGAATTAATTGTCACTAACGGAAATAGTGATGATATATCCATTATAGATATCAATAAGTCTATCTCTAAATCTGCAATACCTGTAGGTAAAACACCGCACACTGTTAGAGTACTAAACTAAATGAGGAATTTTTCACTTATATTCTTTTTCATACTTTTAGCTGTCAAGGTGCAAAGTAAAAACTTGCAGAGTTACAATATTTTATTTGTTGATCTTAAAAATGATATTAGATATACAGAGTGGGGTTTGCATCCTGTAGATATAAGGTCAAAGATTAAGAAAGAAAAAAGGGCAGTTGCAGGAGCAAAATTAGCAATTAGTGAGGCAAAAAAATTAGAGAGACTCACAAAGACTAGTTTTACTCTTGAATACATCTCAATAAATAAAATATCAGAACTGGAAAATATTTTGATTAATAAAAAATATATGCCCTACAATTCAATATTACTTGATTTAAGTGAGAAATATATATCTAAAATAAAAGATTATATCAAGAGGAACGAAGATATTATTTTTTTTAATGTATCTGAACCAGACAACAATCTAAGGACTGATTTTTGTTTAAATAATTTTTTTAGCTCGTATCCTAGCAATCAAATGCTTACAGATTCTACTGTACAATATTTAATAGAAAAAAAATGGAAGAAGACTCTTATACTTACTGGTCCATTAAGACAAGATAAAAAATTAAGTAAATCCTTTAAAACATCCGCAAATAAATTTGGACTAAAAGTTACAGGTGAAAATTTTTTTGTTAATAGCAATGATCCTAGAGTAAGGGATAAGAATAATTTATCCTTTCTAACTAAGGGTAAAAGATATGATAGTATTTTTATATCAGATACTGAAGGTGAGTTCGCTCTAAGCGTTCCCAATGCATCTGTTAAATCTACTGTAGTAACGGGTTCTTCAGGATTACAGCCTAAGGCATGGCATTGGTCTTATTTAAGACATGGAGCTCCTCAATTAAATGGGCGTTTTGAGAGATTATCTAATAGGAGAATGGAAAGTAAAGATTGGGCAGCTTGGGCAGCAATAAGATCTTTAGTAGAAGCTGTTGTCAGAACAAAAAAAATAGAATCGAACGAAATTATTAATTTTTTATTTAGTGATAATTTTAAATTAGACGGATCTAAAGGAATAGGATTAAATTATAGAACTAAGACCAATCAGTTGAGACAACCGATACTATTAATCTCGGGAAATAATTGGGTAACTAGTAAGGTACCTTTAGAAAGTTTTAAGAATAGGGAAAATGATCTAGATACTATTGGTTTATCATCAGAGAATTTAACTTGTAATTAGGAGATTTTATGCCAATCAATCATTACTTTTCTGCTTTAGCTGGTCTTGTCATAAGAGAAGTCAAAAAATTCTCAAAACAAAAGGGACGTCTTTTTTCTTCAATTGTCAGGCCCGCATTATGGTTATTTGTTTTTGCTGCTGGAGTAGGTTCAGCAAAAGGAATAGATCCAGGACTTTTAAATTTTTACCCAACACAAAATATAAACTATTTTGAATATATTACTCCCGGTCTATTAGGAATGGTTTTACTTTTTAGTGGAATGCAGTCATCTCTATCTATGGTATATGATAGAGAAATGGGAGTAATGAAAATATTACTCACGACTCCTTTACCTAGATGGTTTATATTATTTTCTAAACTTTTAGCTGGAACTATATTATCTGTTATTCAGGCTTATTGTTTTTTAATAATTTGTTTACCAATTATTAATATAAATACACCTTACTTAACAGAAATTCATGGCTGGCTTTTAGCTTTTCCATTTATTATATTATTCGGTATGATGCTAGGAGCATTAGGTCTATTATTATCAGTATATATTAAACAACTGGAAAATTTTGCAGGGACTATGAATTTTGTTATATTTCCTATGTTTTTTATATCATCAGCTCTATATCCTTTATGGAGATTAATAGATAATGATGCAATTTTAGTTTGGTACTTAGCAAAAATAAATCCCTTTACCTATGGAGTAGAAATGATTAGAGCAGCTAGTTTAGGAAAGTTTTATTTACAAGGTTTTTCTATTACATTGCTATGTACAATTATATTTATGCTGTTTGCAATTAAAGGATATGACCCACAAAATGGAATAATTAAGAAAAAAGGGTCTTAACTTTAAAATGCCCTTTGTAAATGATGTTATAAAACTAGTTGGTAATACTCCATTAATAAGGCTTAAAAAAGCTTCCGAAGTTACCAATTGTAATATATTGGGAAAAGCAGAATTTCTTAATCCGGGACAATCAATAAAGGACCGTGCCGCACTAAGTATGATAAGAGCACGTGAAAAAGAAGGAATGGTAGATAAGAAATTGATTGTTGAAGGTACAGGCGGAAATACTGGAATTGGACTTACTGTTATAGGAAGTGCATTAGGATATAAGTCTATAATTGTAATGCCTCGAAATCAAAGTATAGAAAAAATTAATACACTAAAATATTTAGGCGCCGAGGTCGTTTTAACAGATCAATTACCTTATAATAATCCTAGAAATTATATTCAATTGTCAAGATCACTGGCTGAAAAAAAGGGAGCATTATGGACTAATCAATTTGATAATGTTGCTAACCGGGAAGCACACATAAATGGAACAGCAAATGAAATATGGGACCAGACAAGTGGAAATATAGATGGTTTTATTTGTTCTATAGGAACAGGAGGTACATTAGCAGGTAATTTTATTGGATTAAAAAGAAAGAATAAAAAAATTAAAATATATTGTGCAGATCCTTACGGATCTGGAATGTATTCATGGATAAGGAAAGGCAACGCAAAAGCAACGCTAAGTTCTATAACTGAAGGTATAGGTCAAAGTAGAATAACTGGAAATATCAAAGATATAAATTTTGACGGTTCTTATAAAGTAAGCGATCAAAAAGCATTAAACATAGTATATGATCTTATAAAAGATGAAGGGCTTTTTTTAGGACCTACTTCAGGAATTAATATAGCTGGAGCTATAAAACTAGCTAAAGAAATTGGACCTAACAAAACCATAGTTACTGTTTTATGCGACTATGCAAATAGATATACCAGTAAAATGTTTAATAGAGATTTTCTTTTAAAAAAGAAAATAAAAATTCCTGAATGGTTAAAGATTTAATTATGTTTAAAACAGCTAGTTGGCTTAAAAAAAATATCAAAAATAATAATATTAAAGTAATTGATGCCTCTTGGTATTTGCCTAATTCAAAAAGAAACAATCTTAAAGAATATAGGGATTCTTGTATTCCTGGAGCCATATTTTTTGATATTGATAAGATTTGTGATAAGAATTCAAGTTTGCCGCACATGGTACCTGATAGAAAATTTTTTGAAAAAGAGGTATCAGAATTAGGGATAAATATTAGAAATATTATTATCGTTTATTGTAAAGAAGGAATAAACAGCTCACCTCGCGTTTGGTGGTTCTTTAAATATTTCGGACATAAAAAAATATATGTTCTGAATGGAGGTTTCAAAGCATGGAGACTTTCAAATGGTAAAATAGTTAGATCACACCAGGTAAAAAAGCAAAAATCTACTTATAAGTGTGATAGAATCAAAAAAAAATATCTAATCAAATATGATAATTTATTTAAAATAATTAAAGATAATGATAATATAGTCATGGATGCGAGGCCCAAAGAAAGGTTTCTTGAATTAAAAAATGAACCTAGAATAAATATAGGAAAAGGTAAGATCAAGAATAGCATTAGTTCACCATTTGATATATTTGATATAAATGGTTATATAAAGTCTAAAAGAGAGATAAGAAAAATATTTAATAATTTAGTTAAAAATTATACTCTTTTAATTTGTTCTTGTGGATCAGGAATAAGTGCATGCGTAATAGCAATTTCTCTCCATCATATAGGTAAAAACAGATGGACTGTATACGATGGTTCTTGGACAGAATGGTATACTAAATTTAAGAATTGATAGTTTTATTATTTATTTTATTTTCTGACTTTGCAACTAAACAAGATATTGCAGCATCACCTGTAACATTAACTGCTGTTCTTGTCATGTCCAAAATTCTATCTATTCCTATAATTAATGCTATTCCTTCTGCTGGAAGACCAACTTGATTTAATACCATTGTAAGCATAATCAATCCAACACCTGGAACTCCTGCAGTACCAATAGATGCTAAGGTTGCTACTAAAATAACTGATAAATAATCTACTAAAACTAAATCAATATTATAAGCGTTTGCAATAAAAACTGTTGCAACACCCTGCATGATAGCAGTGCCATCCATATTAATTGTAGCCCCTAATGGCACCGTAAAAGAACCTACAGATTTTTCTACTCCTAGTTTTTCTTCAACGGTTTTTAAAGTAATTGGAATAGTTGCAGCACTACTTGCAGTCGAAAACGCGAACAAAAATAAGTCTTTAATTTTTAAGTAAAATTTAAATATATTAATCTTTGTAAATATTAATAGCAATCCCCCGTAGGATATAAAAAAGTGGAAAATTAAAGCCATTAAAACAGTAAAAAAGTAAGAAGCTAAATCAGCTATGGCTTGAAAGCCTTGAGTAACAAACGTCTTAAATATCAAAAAGAATACTCCTATTGGCGCAAAGTACATAACAATCTCAATCATTTTAAGAAATAAATCGTTGAATAAATTAAAAGTTATTTTAATTTTTTCAGTTTTTTCTTTTAGAAGACTAATGGTAGTCCCCATCAGAACGGCAAAGAAAATAATCTGTAACATATTAGATTCTGCAAATGCTTTAATGGGATTACTTGGAACTATACTTATGATGACATCCTTAAGTGAAGGCCCTTGCTTTTGTATAAAAGTTTCGGTTGCAATTCCAAGGTTTGCATTTTGTCCAGGATTTATTATGCTACTTATCAATAGTGCTAAACTTATAGCAATAGACGTAGTTAATAAGTAAAGAAACACAGATTTACCTCCGATCCTGCCCAAAGATGCTAATTCACTTAAATTTGATACTCCACACACTATTGAAAAAAAAACAACAGGTACCACTAACATTTTAAGAGAGGAAATAAATAATTCGCCTGGTACATCTATAAAGTCTATTAAGTAAATATTTGAACCTAAATCTAATAAGTTAGCAGCTGACCCTAGAACCAAACCAAGCGTTAATGATAAAAAAATTTTATTTGTTAAAGACATATTGTATATTATATTAAAAGTTCTAATGTTGCATTTAAAAAAATATTTTCTATTTCTTTTATTATCTTTGAATGTTGTTTCCATTACTTACAAAGTATATTCAAAAAAGCTGCAGGAGATAGATATATTTGCTAATGGTAATCAAATTAATTTTATTGTAGAAGTAGCTGATACTGCAAAAGAAAGAGAAAATGGACTTATGTTTCGTGACTCACTTGCACAAAAGGAAGGTATGTTATTTATATTTCCAGTCAAGAAAAACATAGGTATTTGGATGAAAAATACATATATTCCTTTAGATATAATATTTATATCTGAAAAAAAAATAATACAAAAAATTGTTTCCTCTGCTACACCGATGGATGATACTGTATATTTTTCAGACCATTTAACTAAATATGTACTAGAAATAAATGCTGGATTAACAAAAAAATTACAAATTAAAAAAGGAAATAAAGTAAACTTTGAATAATTCTAAATACAATATTGAAATAAAATTAAAAGTACAAGTGGGAACAAAATCGCAGTTTGGACCAGGAAAAGTTTTTCTTATGGAAGCCATTCAAGAAACTGGATCAATTTCTGCTGCAGCAAAAAAAATTGGTATGTCTTACAGAAAAGCATGGAAACTTGTTAACGACCTAAATTTAATATCAAAAAATAAAATGGTTTATACAAGTATAGGAGGAAAAGGACATGGAGGAACAAAATTAACCTCGACAGGAAAAGCATTTATTGATTTGTACAGAAGGATGGAAAAAAAAATACTGGTTACGGTTAAGAACGAGAAGTATAAGCTGGAAAAAATAATAAGTAACTTATAATAATATTATGTTATCAAATAATTATAAAAAAGCCCTCGTCACCGGAGCATCTAGTGGAATAGGTGCGTCAGTCGTGAAGCTACTTACAAAAAGTAATGTAGAAGTTTTTGCTTTAGCCAGAAGAAGAGAAAAATTGGAAAAATTATCTAATTCTACTGGATGTAAAATTATTGAAATGGATATTAGAAATATTAAAGAAATAGAAAAATTAAAGGGTCAAGAATTTGATATCTTAATTAATAATGCAGGAGTAGGAAGAGGATTTGATAAGATATTTAATACTAAAGGAGAAGATATTAACATAACCATTGATACAAATGTAAAAGCATTTTTGCAAATTTTAAGATGTGTAATACCTAGTATGGTAAGAAAAAAAATGGGACACGTAATTAATGTAGGCTCTATAGCAGGGTTATATCCATTATCGAGTTCTGTTTATGGAGGTTCAAAAGGTGCTGTACATATGATAAATCAAAATCTTCGATTAGAGTTATCGGGGACTGGAATAAGATGTACAGAGATCAATCCTGGAAGAGTTGATACAGAGTTTTTTGATATAGCTTTTGACAATGAAGAAGATAAGAAAAGAATGAAAACTGGTTTAACTTTATTAAAACCTGATGATATAGCAAAAAGTATTTTGTATGCTATAAATGCTCCAGCACATGTAAATATATCATTAATTGAAATTACACCTACTGAACAAGCTCCAGGCGGGGTAGTGATAAAAAAGATTTAGTAAAATATATTTATATTAATTTAATACTTTAATTATTATGTAAATAATTGCTGCTGAAGATGCAAGCGTGATAAGTGTAACAATAGCGATACTTACGTAATTTTTATTATCTTCTTCCTGCATAACTAGCCTATATCTTTTTTGGAGACATGCTTATAGAACACAATGTCTTTCCATAATTATTTGAAATTTGTATTGTTACTACTCTATCATTTCTCTCATAAGATAGAACGCTACTAGTAGAACGAACATTAGTAATTTCTTTCCAAGATAGGTTTGGCATTTCATACCTAAAAAAATCAAAAGTCTCTGCATGACTTTTATTTGGGAATATTGTTAGTCTTCCAAACCAGGCTTCATCACTTCCAAAAATTACTGTATTTGCCATATCCATAACTGAACCATCTGGTATTGGTATATCTTTAAAATTAGCAAAACTTAACTGATCAGCCGGAAGACCTTCTGTCCCAGATACTCCACTGCTTAGAAGTGGTACATTTTTAGTATTACATCCAGATAGTACCAAAATTAAAAAAATAGGTATAAATATTTTATTCATAAAGTATAACAATAATTATTTATTGTAAGTTTTTTAGAAAAAAAATAAAGTAATAAAAAAAAAAACATAATATATTATTTTGACAAATTTAAACAAATTGTATTCTAATATTATTTTGCTAAGCTTTTATTTTTTAATTTATAAAAGATTTGATGGCGTCCTCGGCAAGATTCGAACTTGCGACCCTCTGCTTAGAAGGCAGATGCTCTATC
>MDTD01083050.1_pt1 | contig 11180 bp, 9 predicted proteins | sample 811221 | NCBI WGS metagenome assembly MDTD01 (sample SAMN05326646, study PRJNA326480) | marine metagenome | isolation source: seawater | place: Pacific Ocean: South West | collected 2011
ACGGACCTTGGCAGACCTCATGTCCGACTGGCCATCACGCCACGCGACGATATCCGTGAACGTACCACCCCGATCAATCCAGAAATGCCATTGACCCTGAGTACGCTTCATGATCCAGGGGCTATGGAGCCTGACGGTTGGTGTTTCGCCTGCCGCCTCCGACAGCATTTCCGATCTGACCAATCGCATTTCCTACACCGGAAATCGCATTGGTCGCCCCACGGCCAACCGCTTCAACCGCATCCGCGATCGGCGCTCCCAGGCCGATCTGTTTCAGGCCGGGGATGTTCCGGATACTGCCACTGATCTGGCTGATCGCCAGATTCGAAAGTCCCTTGATGGGATTAGCGGCAATGTGCTTGATGACGATATCCATCACGATGCCCACGAGATGGCCAACGAGTTCATCTTCATCCGATTCAGTACCCACATTCTGGAGAACCAGTTCGGGAAGCTTGGCCTGAAGTGAGCCACCCGTAATGTTCACGATCCGCCCCTGAGCTCTGATGTTGATATCCCGGATCTCAAGCCTCTGAATGTTCAGAGAAATCGAATCTTCATCATCGTCATCCGTTGATGAAAGCTGGCTCGTGATGTGCTCCACGACTTCGGTGACATTCATCTTTCCGTTGGCTTCCTCCACATCGAAATCGAAACCCGTGAGTGTCAGAACCGGAATGTCGATCGATGAGGAAAGAAACGTTCCCACCCGGCCTTCAATGTAGATCTCATCGACAGCCAGCAGATGATCATGCTGATAACCCGGAGGGTTGCTGACTTCAAGATCATTGATTGTGGTTGATCTACGAAAGATGCCGAGATCAATGGAAGTCACGGAGGTGTCGACTCCCATGATTTTGGAGCCGGCGGAACTGATCATGGACTTTGCAATCAGATCGACGGAGAGATACAGCGCAATGACGAGAACCAGCAGAACGGCCAGCACGATCATTGAAATTGAACCGAGTTTACGCATTGGATCAGCTCCCTAAAGGACAGGCTTCAAGACTGAAGCGCCGGCATTGTACGGGAAGCATGAACTCACTCCAATCTGGCGGTTGGTGTAGGATCCAGACTCGACGAGGAGAATTTCCGATGCGATGGCTGCTCCTGATGCTCTGCATATCTCTGACGTGCTGTCACACCGACGATCAAACTCGATTCGGCCTCAATCTTCCTCAGAATGGTCTTGAATACGAGCAGCTGGGAAATGTTCTGCTCGATCTGGATGCTGACCGGAATCCAATGAGGCGACTGAGACACCTGGTCGGCGAATGGACCCTTCTTGGTTCCTATGAACCCTGGCCGGATGCAGCGAAGATAGAGATTCGTCCAGTGGCTCGCATCAACTGGATTCTGGCCCAGCGAGGCCTGGAATGCCGGTTCTGGTTCAGCTCCGATGGACAAGCCACGGAGGATCTCTTCATCATTCAATGGGATCCTGTGACCAAGGCCTATGACCTCAGGATTCGATCAACAGGTTGGCCTGTCATGACGACAGGAAAGGGCCAATGGAACCAACAGAACGGTACGCTTGATTTCACCGTCAAGACGATCAACCCAGATACAGGCATGACGATTCGCATCCTGTACCGACTTGATCAGATCCAGCCCGACTCGCACCGTTGGCAGCAGTTCCGCACCACCACAACCGGTGAACTTGTGCCATTTGCAACCATGATGGCAACTCGTGCAGTCAATGAGAGTCAGGAATGACCATGACCAACATCGACACCTTCATGGCTCTGGACATGAGGACTGGGACCATACAGTCCGCGTCACCACTTCCCGAAGCTCATGTCCCGGCCTGGGTGCTTGACATCGACTTTGGACCAGAAATCGGCACACTTCGTACTTCGGCTCGGATCACCGATCATTATGACGCAACGGATCTGATCGACCGACAGGTCATTGCTGTGATCAATCTGGGCGAACGGCAGATCGGTTCAATCATCTCCCAGTGCCTGGTGCTCGGCATTCCAGATGCGGACGGCAAGGTCGTGCTCATTCAGCCTGATCGGCGTACTGCAGATGGCCTGAGATTATCCTGAAATTCTCAGGCTCGAAGTTGATCCGTAATCATGTTGCCAGATCCAATCAATCGGAGGCGGAGAGTTTCGTCAGCCTGATATTCCGCCAACGCATGATGCCGGTACCGCCGGAATGAACCTGAAGCGCAATGAATCCTGATTGATGGCCTTGGCGATCCAGAAGATCAGCACAAGGAACACCATTGAGCCAGGTCTGCAGATGAGAACCCTTTGCACGAATTCGAATGTTGTTCCACTCCGTCAGACGACGAGCTTCCCGTGCCTGTGGTGATTGATCAAGAGGCGCAAGCCATCCTCTTGGACCCTCGTAGTAGATCCCGCAGGTCCAGCTGCGATCCGAGGCATCCAGTTCACATTGGTAACCTTGAACCACACCATCGGGCGTGAGATGTGAACGAAACTGAATACCTGAGTTGCCAGGACGATCCCACTTGAATTCCAGCTCCAGTTCAAAATCCTCATAGGAACGTGTGGTGCAGAGAAAGGTATTGGCCCCTGGACCATGTGTTCCGACGATGCAGCCATCCTCAACCATGAAGGTGGCTTCCCCACCTCGTTTGGTCCACCCCTTCAGATCCTCTCCATTGAACAATGACTGTGTCTTTGGGCCACATCCAATCATCACCATGGTCAGCAGGCTGACCACCATGATCCGAACAACAGCTTGGCTTGGCTGTTCAGGCATTCATCAACTCCCCTTGTGCACCATCGCCAGCAGCAAATCAGGGCTGGCTTACCTAGAAAGGCGGCCTCGGCATGATGCCGAGGCCTGATGGGAAACGAGGCGGACGGGACTCGAACCCGCAACCACTGGATCGACAGTCCAGGACTCTAACCAATTGAGCTACCGCCCCTGATGAGGATGAGAAAGTGTAACAGCACTCGCCAAGAGGTCAAGATTGATGATTCCATGGATTTCATCAGGTATGGTGTCGGGATGCTGGCTTCACTGCTACTGACCGCCCTTCTGATGGCCCCAGAACAGCCCAACTTTGTTCTGGTGATGGTTGATGATCTGGGCTGGCAGGACACCTCCCTGCCCCTCCACGAGGCTCCAACGCCTTTCAACGCACGTTATTGGACGCCTCATCTGGAACAGCTCGCCCGGAATGGAATGGCCTTCACCAACGCCTACGCCGCTGGCCCGGTCTGTACCCCCACCAGAACCAGCCTGATGACGGGCCAGTCTCCAGGCCGTACCCATATCACCTACTGGACCCTCAGACAGGGGCAGGACACCTCTCGCCCACACCCGACCCTGAAAGCCCCTGAGTGGCAACTCAATGGGCTCAAGGGCGATGAAGACACGCTGCCAGCACTTCTCGAGGATGGTGGCTACCAGACCATCCATGTAGGCAAGGCACACTTTGGAGCTCATGACACGCCAGCCGCTGATCCACTGAATCTGGGCTTCCACAGAAATATTGCCGGGCATGCTTCAGGTGCACCGGCTTCCTTTTATGGAAAACATGATTTCAGCCGAGCAGGCAGGACTGGAAAGGAAGGACCGGGCATCTGGGATGTACCCGGTCTTGATGCCTATCACGGACAGGACATCTATCTCACAGAAGCGTTGACCGAAGAAGCACTCAAGGAGATCGATCTCTCCGTTGAAGAGGACAAACCGTTCTTCCTCCATTTCGCGCCCTATGCAGTACACACCCCCATCATGCCCAACCCGAGGCACCTTGATCGATATACCGATCGAGATCCCAAGGAAGCTGCATACGCCACCATGATCCAGTCCTATGACGAAGCGTTGGGTGCGATCCTTGACAGACTTGAGCATCATGGAATTCAGGACAACACCATCGTGATCTTCACGTCAGACAATGGTGGGCTGTCTGCTCATGCACGCGGTGGCAAGCCGCATCTTCATAATGCACCACTCAGAAGTGGCAAGGGATCCGCCTATGAAGGTGGAATCCGAGTGCCAACTGTCATTCACTGGCCAGGGCGAACAGAACCAGGAACCCGAAGCGATGCCGTCATCGTCACCTATGACCTCTTCCCTACGATTCTTGCCGCAGCTGGTGTTTCGACTCCCGATGGAAAAACACTTGATGGACATGACCTTTCCAGCATTCTGTCGGGGGAGATCCCTGATCGCGAAGAAGATCGGATCATTGGCTGGAATCAACCCCACCAATGGGGAGCCAGTGGCCCTGGGATCGAACCATTCACCTCAATAAGACAAGGGGCATGGAAACTGATCTACTTCCATGCGGGGCCTCGATTCGAGCTCTACGATCTGGAACATGATCTTGGCGAAACGATCGATCTGGCTGAATCCAACCCAGATCGAGTTCGAGCCATGGCTGAGGTGATGACCCAGTGGATTAATGAAACCGGTGCCCAGCTCTCAAGAGATCTTGAAACCGGGCAACCTATTCAGACCCCTGCTGAAGCAGCCGGATCCTGAACAACCAAAAAGACGACTCGCCACCCATGGTGGCGAGTCTCTCTCTTCCTCCCATCGCCCAAGATAAGGCACACCCTGATCAGGGTGCTGTTCCTCTTTTCTCCTCCGGGACGTGGTTTCGCATGGTCTGACATGACGTCTGGCCCGCGAACACTACAGATGTACCACCACGATTGCCCGAGGCAAGCATGCATCTGAAAAAGAAGTTCATTGATCAAATACAAGGTTCCGAAAATGCCGATCCCGAGGTCATGGAGGATCCACAACCTCGGGACGGGTCATTTAAGCATTGACAGTCTTGTGAAAAGATCAGCAGTCGGTACCGAACTCACCGATGACCAGAAGCAGATCCTCAACATCCGTGTCACCGTCACCATCGGCATCACCGCTACCAGTGTTCAAGCCGAAGTCGGCAAGAACATCCAGGACATCCTCGACATCAACCGTATTGTCGCCATTGATGTCTCCAGGGCAGTCATTGCTACCGCCGCAATCAGGGCCTGGAGCCTCAAGATCGAACATGACGCCATCGCCTGAGCCGGAACGGTAATAAGCGAGATATCCATCGACAGAAATCGGTGGCGTATCAGCATCGAAACGGAAGGTGTACATCGTTGCCCAACGGATGGCGTTGGCATTCGGATTGGTTGATTCGCTCTGAGTTGACCAGTTCACCTCGCCATTACTGCGAGCAAAGTTCCAGTCCGTGCCATCGATGACCTCACCAGAGTGATAGTGAACATCGACGAATTCAACATTGGTCAATTCGACGCAATCAGGGACTGGAACAACAAAGGAACGGAAGGAGCGATGTGAATTCTGATTATGAACGACATATTCATAATGCCACGTGCCGTCACCATTATCCGAAGCACGGAAACCGACGTGTCCAAGCGCCTGGCCTCCATCAGCTTCGACCGTCAAGACCTCCTGAATGACGACTGCCGGGTCACACACTTGCCAGGCATAGATACCCGGAATCATGTGTTGGGTCACGCCGACACCGGATGTATTGGAGGTCGAATTGAATGAGACTTCCTTGTAGGAAGCGTTGTTCATGTGAACTCCGTACACATATTCTCCAGGCTCAACATACTGACCTTCGACAAAGTAGCGGGCACCACCGTTGGCCGAAGGCTGAATATCCGCAGGGATCAACTGCATCTTGCCACGAATCGAAGACGGTCCTGAAGGTGCAAGTGTGAATGGATATTGATACTCGCCCGTATAGGCATTGATCTCCGAGCGAGGCGCATCCGCATCTGCATTAAGATCAGCCCAGTACGTGTCCGCACATCCGACTCCAAGCGTATTGCAACTTGTCGGTTGACAGCCGTCACCATCCCATGTGTCACAACCTGGTTCACTGACTGCACAGAAACTGTGCTTCAGCCAACTCATGCCGATCTGCTCGAAACGACCGTCCATGTAGCGGTAGCAGTTCTGCGCAATGACAGGTGTCTGATCAGTCCCCCCATACCATGGAGCAACGATATTGCCACGATTGCAACTGGTCGTACCTACGGACCAGCCGGTCACCCCGCTGCTTGAACCGTAGTACTCCATATCGTGACCTCCACCTCCGTAGCCTTCCTCGGCAACGAACACCGTGGTGACGTCAAAGTATTCCCCTCCGGCCTGTGAAGCCGAAACCAAACCCCCCACGGTTGCCATGCTGATAACAACCATGCTGCCCATGACAGTGGTCAAACCGTGTGCCTGTTTCATTGTTTTAATCCTCTCCGTGCACTCATCAAGTGCCTCTCGTTTCGCACATCCACTCACTCGGGATCCCGCCCGAACTCTCCATGCCCGGACAACTCGATCCCCCGGGGGCTGCCCAGACTGCCTCGCGCACGAGACAACCGGAACCTCCATCACCATGTCATTCGCTGGAGAACTGCATTTGGTTGCCGGATTGCAGTGAAGCTTTCCAGCAATGACCTTATGGACGTGGAACTGATTAGATCTTTATTGAAATGAGAGGTTCTTCCTGATCAAAGAACTTCCGTTTCATGATTCATTGAATCATTTCGCATCAAACCAGTTGTCTGCGATCGATGCATCAACCACCAGAGGAATGGAAAGATCCATCGCTGATTCCATGGTTGTCACCAGAAACTCCTGAACCGCATCCGCAGATTCAGCAGGAGCTTCCAGAACGAGCTCGTCATGGACCTGCAGAATGAGACGAGCCTGTGGGTCCACTCGACCCAAATCCCGATGCACATTGATCATCGCGATCTTGATCAGATCAGCAGCACTTCCCTGAACGACCGAGTTGATGGCAAGACGTTCAGCCATGGCACGGGTCTGACCATTGGGAGAATTGATGTCATTGATCGCCCGCCTTCGACCACACATGGTTTCAACGAAACCATCATCTCTTGCCTTGTCAACGCAGGCTTCAAGGAATGATTCGATTCCAGTGAATCTGGCCTTGTAGTCATTGATGATTCTTGCTGCACGAGCGACATCCTGATCAAGCCGGCGAGCGAGACCATATGGAGTCACGCCATAGACGATGCCGAAATTCACCATCTTGGCCGCGCTTCGCTGCTCACTTGTCACATCCTCGATCTCGATACCAAAGACCTCGGAAGCAACAGCACGATGAATATCCTCACCCGCATGAAATGCCGCCTGAAGCGCCTCGTCATCCGCGAGATGCGCCAGCAACCTCAGCTCAACCTGAGAGTAGTCCGCACTGATGAAACGGCAGCCCTGCTCAGGCACGAATGCACGACGTATTTCTCGACCAACACTGGAACGAATCGGAATGTTCTGGAGATTTGGATCATTGGAACTCAGTCGACCTGTTGCTGTCCCTACCTGATTGAAGGAACTGTGGATGCGCCCGGTTTGAGGATCAATCGCTTCCTTGAGCGAGACCAGATAGGTCCCGACCAGTTTGGACAATTGGCGATACTCAAGCACGAGGCCAGGCAGAGGCGTCTCCACTGATGCATCACGGTCAAGCTTCTCAAGAACCTCCTGATCCGTCGAGGGGCCGGTCTTCCGTCGCTTGACCACAGGAAGTCCAAGTCCCGGAGGATCTGCTTCGGGCTCATTGAACAAGGCTGCAGCCAGCTGCTTCGGCGAATCCGGATTCAGAGGGCCCGGAGCAGCATCAAGTATTTCATCCCGAAGTCGCTTCAACTCGATTTCCAGCTGCTCACGCTGTCGATCAAGCTCATCCGCATTCACCTTCACACCTGCATATTCCATGTCAGCCAGAACAGGAACCAGAGGTAGTTCGATGTCATCAAGCAAGGTCAGCAGTCCTTTGGATTCAACCTCCTTGAAGAGCTTGTTCCAGAGCCTCAGGGTGATGTCCGCATCTTCAGCCGCATAAGGAAGCGCCTGATCAAGATCAAGCGTATCGAAGGTCTTCATTGAAGATCCAGATCCAAGAAGCGACTTCAACGAGATACAGTCAAGCTCGAGCAACCCCAGTGCAAGATCATCCATGCGGTGCCGCGATCTTGATGTATCAGCCACATAGGAGGCGATCATCGAATCCTTGATGGGTCCCTCGACTTGGATACCAGCCCTTCTCAGTACATTGAGATCGAATTTCGCATTGTGCGCAATCTTGGTAATCGTCTTGTTGCCCATCACACCACTTAGAAGACGGACAACGGATGGCTCATCCAGATGCTCATCACTTCTTGGAGATTGCACTGGAACATAGACCGCCTCTGCAGGCTTGACGGAAAGGGAGATGCCGCACAGAGCATCCTGCATGACATTCAGACCCGTCGTCTCCACATCGAAACAGACCTCTCCCGCTGCCTCGATGTCAGCCACCATCGACTTCAACTGCTTCTCCGTGGTGATCAGTTGATAACTGGCATTCGGATCGGCAGGCCGTACCACTGAAGGTGAGGCATCCGCGGCCCATAGTGTCCCATCTGCATCAGGATCCCCTCCTGCTTCAACCACGGCTTCAACACGAGATGCCTCAAGCAGCTCTCGAAGCTGGGCTGGCAGACGGGTGAAACCAAGCTTTCTGCAGAAGGAATCGATTGTCGCCAGATCCAGCGAAGCCGGTTCAATCCTCGCATCATCGAGCTTGAAATCAAAATCGAGTTCATCCCGCAGCCGCACCAGTTCGCGGTTGCGCACAAGTCGTTCCTGTGAACCTTCTAGATTCTCACGTCGCTTGGGCGTCATCTCATCAAGATGAGCGTAAATACCTTCGATGCTTCCATACTGCTGAATCAACTTGGCAGCCGTCTTGGGTCCGATCCCCGGAACCCCGGGAATGTTGTCAACGCTGTCGCCCATCAGGCTGAGGATGTCGAGGACCTGACTTGGTTCCACACCCTCGGACTTGAAGACGTCATCGGGCGTTCGGACTCCTTTGGAAGGATCAAAAAGTTCAACACGATCATTCACTACCTGAGTCAGATCCTTGTCACTGGAGATGATCCGTACATGGATGTCATCCTCGGATTCAGTGAAACGCCGCGCAATCGTGGCAATGACATCATCCGCTTCGACACCCTCGACTCCGAGCATCGGGATCGACATGGCCTCAAGAAGTTCGAAGCAACGATCCACCTGTGGGCCAAAGTCATCGGGTGCAGATTCACGATTCGCCTTGTATTCCTCATCGATCTCGCTTCGGAATGTCCCGGTATCTCCAGAGACATCCAGCGCAACGGCAAGCCAGGTGGGCTTCTCGTTCCGGATCAGACTCATCAGAATGTCGGCAAACCCGGCGACCAGTTTCGTAGGCTCACCGGTTACAGGGGAGGTCTGGTAGGGACGCCGAGCGTAGTAGGCCCGGAAGAACTGAGAGTAACCATCGATGATGTAAAGCGTATCGGCCATGATGCCGGGGCTACCCCTGCCTCTTCATGACATCTGCATGCAATGAACAAAGCCGTGCTTCATCAACAGCAGAAAGTTCCTCCTGCCGCCTTGCCATGACTGTTCGAGTCATGTCCAGAAACTTATCCAACTGATAGGTTCGCGCACCCGAATCAGTCAACCATGCAAATCGATCTACGCTTGTGGGAGGAGCCGCGGTGGTCGCCACCATCGCGCCGGTTCCAAGAACCGTTCCCGTCATCAGTCGTGTGCAGATGGCGGTCTTCACATGATCAGCAATGAGTGAACCAAGGAACATCCTACCGGTCTTCCTGCGAGAACCATCTGGCTCAAGCCGAACGGAGATCTCGCCATACGTGTTCAACAGGTTGGACGTCACGGTATCGGCTCCGATGTTGACCCACTGACCAACAAAGCTATCCCCCATGTAACCGTCATGAACCTTGTTGCTGTACCCCTGGAAAATGGTCGCACCAACCTCGCCTCCAACGCGACAGTGTGGACCGATGACGGTATTACCTCTGATCACCGCACCCTCGGAAACCACGGTGCTGCGACCAATCCAGCATGGACCGACGAGAACAGCATTGGGGCGGATCGTCACGTCCGGACCGACGAAGATCGGACCTGCGTGAGTGTCGAAGACCACCCCCGGGAAGACCACTGAGGAATCATCGATGCTGACCGGATGTTCTCCAGCACACTCTGCTCGCTCTGCGGCAGTCGGTGAGAACGGTTCCGCTTCAAGATCATCCGCAAGTGCTTCGGACAACCAGTTCAGTAGATCCCATGCATGCGTGTAGACCGGCAGTCCTTCCACTTCCTGAGTATCGATGGACTCAGGCAAGCTGCCATGCTCAAGAAAGGCCTTCGCATCATCAGCAGCAAGACAGGCAGCAAGCACCTCGCCACCCCCACTCACGACGGCCTGACCCTTGACGGGCAATGGCAGGATTCCACAACCGGACCAACGTCCATTGATGCAAATAAACTCGCTGCCGGATGGCAGTGAATTGACAGGTCTGCTGCTGGAATCGGACCAGACTTCCTCGTGTCGAGCCTGAACCCACCAGCCACTTACAAACTGACCAAGCGCACGCTCGATCCGCTCATAGGTGAGAATCCCACCAGTACGGAGTGCGAAGACCGGTCTCAGGTCATCCAATGGCCCCATCTGGCCACGTCCGTCGTCGAAGATGATCAATTCAGCCATGAAGAATCACTCTTTCCCGCTGGAAATCAACCCGAGCGGCGAGACGTACCATAATCGAACCGCCAGATCGGGATCGTCTGAAGCAACAGCCAACCCACTGGAATCGCAAGCAACATTGAATAGGCAGCATTACCGAACTCGTGAAGCAGCTCGCCAGCACCGAATGGAACCAGTTCGCCACCTGCCCATGGAAGCCAGAAACGGAGAATCCCGATGGCAATCTGAGTCACTCCAGCTGCCAGAACCACAACAGCGGTCATCAAGGCGACGGTCAAGACACGTCTTCTGAACATGTAGGTGCGAAAACTCAGGACGATCCACGCCCCCAGAACATAACCCAGTGCATGAGGCCCGATGACATGCATGCTTCCAGCTGATTCTCCCAGACCGGGCGAAAGATCCATCAGAATTCCAAGAAACCAGGCGCACCACAGAACGGTCGATGGAGGTGCCAGAAGCGCCGTAAAGGTCATGAGACAGGCCACGAAACTGGGCGTGATGAACCAGGCACCTCTCAAGGTGAACACACTGGCAAATCCAGTATCAAGTGCTACGGCGATGATGGCCGCAATGATGAACACCATCAATCTCATGGATGGACCTCACTGGGCTCGATGGTATCACGACCCACGATGACCACCCATGGCAGTTCATG
>MDTD01191744.1_pt1 | contig 11180 bp, 10 predicted proteins | sample 811221 | NCBI WGS metagenome assembly MDTD01 (sample SAMN05326646, study PRJNA326480) | marine metagenome | isolation source: seawater | place: Pacific Ocean: South West | collected 2011
CTAAATTAAATATACCACCGATCAGAAATGAAATTATATCTAGAGATCAACTAATATCAAAAATAAACCTATCTAATAAGTTATATAAAAATATATTTAATGAAGAAGTTGAAAACGCTGAATATCCTACAATAAACAAATACTATTTATTTGAAGGAAATAATTTACAAAACATTATTAATTTACAAGATGGCTCATTATTTCTAGGATATAGTTCATTATTTTCAGGTGTTAGTTACTTTTTTACAAGTCCTCTTGATTCAGCATGGAATAGATTTTCAAGCCACTCTTTATTTGTTCCAACATTAATTAATACTGCCCTAACTTCAGTTGAGACCACCTCACTATATTATACAATAAATAGAAAATGTGATTTTAGTTCAGGTGCCAAAATAGATATATCTAAAAATTTATATTTGACAAAAAATAATTTTGAGGCAATAGTCAATAAATCGTATTTAGGTAAATCATTATCTATTTATGGTGAAATATTAAAAAGTGGCGCATATAAACTAAAACAAAATAATCAAAATATTGATATTATATCTTTTAATTATTCATCAAATGAAAGTAATATAGAGACTATTACAAATAATGAAATAAATGAAGCGATAATATCTAATAAATTAAAAAACGTGGAAACAGTCAAGGAAATTAACTATAGAAATAATATTATTTTACAAAAAACAGATAAAGGAATAGAATTATGGAGAATATCATTATTGTTTTCGATATTATTTTTTATGATAGAGATTATGCTTTTAAAAAAAATTAAAATATGAATATATTAATAAAATCAGCTAAGATAATTGATCCTTCATCTTCTTTCAACAATAAGATAAAAGATATATTAATTTTGGATGGTAAAATAGAGAAAATTGCTAGTAGAATTTCTAGTAATTTGTATAGTAGTAAATATAATGTTAAAGTTATTAAATCAAAGAATTTAAATGTTTCACCAGGTTGGTTCGATTTACATGTTAATTTTTGCGATCCTGGCTATGAACATAGAGAGAATTTAAAAACTGGATCTCAAGCCGCAATAAAGGGTGGTTTTACAGGAGTCATGCTCATGCCAAATACCTCTCCTAAAATTGATAATAAATCTACTTTAGAATATATTTTAAATAAAAATAATGATAATATTCTTGATATTTTTCCTGCAGCTAATTTAACTAAGAATCAAGAGGGTAATGAAATTGTTGAAATGCATGATCTTTCAAGAGCTGGTTGTCTAGCCTTTACTGATGACAAGCATTCAATAAAAAATAATAATGTCTTAAAAATTGCTTTGTTATATTCAAAAGATTGTAATTCATTAATTATGAACTTTCCATATGATAATCAAATATCTAAAGATGGATGCATGAATGAGGGCATTATAAGTACTAATCTAGGACTAAAAGGAATACCTACGCTGTCTGAAGAAATTATGTTAGATAGAGATATTAATCTATGTAAGTATACAAATGGAAAATTACACATAAGCTATTTATCAGCAAAAAACAGTATATCTAAAATAAAAAAAGCCAAGAAAGAAGGTTTGCATGTTAGCTGTGATGTTGCCTTGCATAATCTAATTTTAACTGATAGTCAAGTTAATAATTTTGACACAAGATATAAAGTGTTACCTCCTTTAAGAACTCAAAATGATAATAATTCTCTCATCAATGGCTTAAAAAATGACACTATTGACATTATTACTTGTGATCATACTCCATTTGAAGAGGAAAGAAAAAAAATTGAATTTTCAAATGCAGCATATGGAATTATTGGTCTTGAAAGTGGTTTCGGATTATTATGTAAACATATTGTACCGAAAATTGGAATTAATAAATTAATTGAAAAAATATCAATTAATCCTAGAAAATTATTAGGAATTAAGATTCCATCTATTGAAAATAAAAATACTGCTAATATAACCCTTTTTGATACCGATAATGAATGGATTTTCTCTAAAGATGATGTTAAATCTCAATCATCAAACAGTCCTTTTTTAGGAGAAAAATTAATTGGAAAACCTATAGCTATTTATAACAATGGAAAATTTAAAGAATGTTAATTATTATTTAAGTCTAAAGATATATAAAGCTAAAAAAGTAACAAAACCATTTAATATTAACAATTCAAATCCAAAACCAATATATAAATTTAATACATAGCAAAATATTGGAGAAAAAATTGCTATAATAGGAACTAAATGATCTCTTGTCTTAAGCTTAGTAAATAAGCCGAAGAAATATAATCCAAGTAAAGGTCCATATGTATAGCCAGCAACTGTAAATAAAGACTTTACAACACTTTGATCATTAATAGATTTAAATATTAATATAACTATTAACAAGATAATAGAAAAAATTAAATGTATATATTTTCTAATTCTAATTTGATCATGAATTGGTTTATTTTCAAATTCTAGAATATCTACACAAAATGAGGTGGTTAGTGATGTTAATGCAGAATCGGCGCTAGAATATGCAGCTGCTATTATTCCAATAATAAATAGTATTCCAACATATTCGGGAAGATTAGAAGCTAATGCTATACTTGGAAATAACATATCCTTATCAGTGGGTATTGAAATATTTAGCGTATCAGAATAAATAAACAATAATGCTCCTAAAGATAAGAATAGTAAATCAACGACTATTAAAATAGTACTGAATGTAAGCATGTTTTTTTGAGCATCATGTAGGTTTTTACAACTTAAGTTCTTTTGCATTTGATCTTGATCTAATCCAGTCATAACAATTGCCATAAAAACTCCAGAAAAAAATTGCTTGAAAAAATATTTTTTATCTTTCCAATCTTCAAAAAAGAAAACCTTAGAGTATTCAGAATCAATAATCTTATGAGTTAATGTGAAAAAATCTAAATTCATATCCTTCATCAAGATATAACTAATTATACATACTGTTGAAAGCATAAAAGTTGTTTGTAAAGTATCAGTCCATATTATAGTTTTCATCCCACTTCTAAACGTATACAGCCATATTAATGATATTGTAATTGCTACTGTAACATAGAAAGGAATATTCCATTGATTAAAAACAGCAAATTGCAATACACTGGCAATTAAATATAATCTAAATGATGCGCCTATTGTTCTTGATAAGAGAAATAGATAAGATCCAGTTTTATATGTTCTATTACCAAATCTATCTTTTAAATATGTATAGATTGATGTTAATTCCAATCTATAATATAAGGGTAATAAAATTCTAGAAATAATAAAATATCCGACAAAAAACCCAAATACCATTTGTAGATATGAAAATTGACTATCCCCTACCCAACCAGGAACTGAAATAAATGTAATTCCAGATAGCGTAGTTCCTATCATTCCATAAGCAATAACAAACCAAGGTGTAGTTCTGTTGCCTAAAAAAAACGTATCATTACTATCGTTCTTACCTGTTAAATAGGATATTATAAACAATAGTATAAAATAAGAAAAAATACAGATTAATATTATATTAGGATTCATATTAAATTATTATATGCAAACTTAAAACATTATAAATATCTCTATTAATAAATAATCATATTTTTGTTGCATGAATTTCTCTTCAAAATTAATAGAAGATGCTGTTAAGCAATTATCATCCTTACCAGGAATAGGAAAAAGAACTGCATTAAGGCTAGTTTTATTTATGCTTAAGCAAGATAAATCTAAAATTGAATTATTTGGACAAAGTTTTATTAATCTTATAAATAATATCAATTATTGTACTGATTGTTATGCAATTTCAGAAAAAGATCTTTGCGAAATATGCATAAATACTAACAGAAATAGTGATGTAATATGTGTTGTAGAGGATATAAGAATTTTGATGGCCATAGAAAATACAATGCAATTTAATGGAAAATATCATGTTCTTGGTGGATTGATTTCTCCAATGGATGGAATCAGCCCTTCTGATCTTAAAATTGATGAATTAATAGAAAAAATTAAAAATAATAATATTAAAGAGGTGATATTTGCCCTTAGCACAACAATGGAAGGAGATACAACTAATTACTATCTTTATAGACGTATAAGAGATATGAATGTTAAAATTACATTAATTGCTAGAGGTATAGGTGTAGGTGATGAATTAGAATATACAGATGAAATAACATTAGGTACTGCGATTACAAGTAGACTCCCTTATGATGATGGTATAAAATCTTATTAGTAATTATTGTAAATTACTTATTTCTTTTAGTAATTTTGCAAAAAAAAAAAAAAAAATATATACTGATGAATACAGTTGAGTTAATCATGCCTAAAATGGGTGAAAGTGTTTCTGAAGCAACAATAATCTCTTGGAGTAAAAATGTTGGTGATATTATAGAATTAGATGAAACGATTATTGAAATTGCTACTGATAAAGTTGATTCTGAAGTTCCATCTACACACGAAGGTAAATTAATAAAAAAAATATTTAATGAGGATGATGTAGTTCAAGTAGGTCAGGCTTTTGCTGTTATTGAAATTGCAGAATCTTCTTCACAAGCTTCTAACATAAGCACATCGGAAACTAAAGATACAAAAATTGATGATATTACAACTGAAATAAATGAAACTATCACAAATATTGTTGAAACTAAGACTTCGTTATCAGCTTCTGAAAGATTTTATTCTCCACTTGTTAAAAGTATTGCTAATAAAGAAGGTATATCAATTAATGAACTGGATAAAATTAATGGTACTGGAAAAAATAATAGAGTTACAAAAAAAGATATTATTAATTATTTAAGTGATAGAACCGTAGATTCAAATGATAAAGTTAGTAATGTTGAAAAAATTAATACTAGTGAAAATATTCCTACTGACAATACTAATGTTTTAGAAGAAAAACCTAAAAAATTAGATTTTAATACCGGTGATGTAGAAATTGTAGAAATGGATAGAATGAGAAAATTAATTTCTGCTCATATGACAATGTCTAAATCTACATCTGCGCATATTACTTCATTTGTTGAGGCAGATATGACAAATATTGTAAATTGGAGAAATTCTATTAAGGAAGATTTTAAATCTAGAGAAAATCAAAACATAACATTTACTCCGATTATTATTGAGGCTATGACAAAAGCAGTAAAGGACTTTCCAATGATAAATGTATCTGTTGATGGAACAAATATTCACATACATAAAAATGTAAATGTTGGTATGGCAACTGCCCTTCCAGATGGAAATCTTATTGTTCCGGTTATTAAAGAGTGTCAACATAAGAATTTAATTGGAATAACTAAATCTGTAAATAAATTAGCTGCTAATGCAAGATCTGGCAATCTTAAACCTGATGATATACAGGGTGGTACTATCACAATGACAAATGTTGGTACTTTTGGCAATTTAATGGGCACTCCTATTATTAATCAACCACAAGTTGCAATTATGGCATGTGGAGTTATTAAGAAAAAACCTGTAGTTATAGAAACAGATCATGGTGATGTTATAGGTATTAGACATATGATGTTTTTATCATTATCATACGATCATAGAGTTGTTGATGGAGCATTGGGAGGTCAATTTGTTAGAAAAGTTGCTGATTATTTAGAGCAATTTGATACAAGCACATCAATATAAATACATTATATAATTTTATAAATGCATTTAAATCTTGTAAAACCTGTTGTTTTTTTTGATTTAGAAACAACTGGTCTTAGTATAACTAAAGATAGAATTATAGAATTATGTGCTATAAAAATTTTTCCAAATGGAAATGAGTTAGTTAGAGAATGGTTAATCGATCCTACAATTCCTATTCCAGCTGAAAGTACATTAATACATAATATTACAAACGATGATATTAAGGACAAGCCTACATTTAAAGAAATCGCTAAAGAATTATTTAACTTCATTGAAGATTCTGATTTAGCTGGTTATAATTCAAATAAATTTGATATTCCTTTGTTAGGTGAAGAGTTTTTACGCGTTAATATTAAATTTAATATGAAAGACAGAAAAGCAATTGATGTTCAGAATATTTTTCATAAAATGGAAAAAAGAACACTAGCTGCTGCTTATAAATTTTACTGTAATAAAGAGCTTAAAAATGCACATTCAGCATTAAGCGACACAAAAGCAACATATGAAATTTTAATTCAACAAATAAGTAAATACAAAGATCTTAAAAATGATACTGAATTTTTAGCTAATTTTTCAGAAGCAGATTTAAAATATGTAGACCTAGCTGGCTTTATAAGGTATAATAAAAAAAATGAAAGAGTATTAAGTTTTGGTAAATACAAAATGATTACACTAGAAAATATATGGGAAGACAATCCAGGATATTTTTCTTGGATTTTAAATAGTGATTTTCCAATATTTACCAAAAATATAATCAAAGATTTTATTAAGGAAAGAAAATTAATAAATAAGTTTAAAAAGTGAAGATAATTTGTATTGGAAGGAATTATATTGATCATGTGAAAGAGCTGAATAATGATTTACCTGAAGAACCAATATTTTTCCTAAAACCTGATACATCTATTCAACCTAAGGGTCACCCTTTTTTTATACCTGAATTTTCAAATAATATTAATTTTGAAATTGAATTAGTTTTAAAAATAAATAAAGTAGGTAAATTTATTGATGAAAGGTTTGCTAATAAATACTATAATGAAATTGGTTTAGGTATAGATTTTACGGCCAGGGACATACAAAATAAATGTAAAGAAAAAGGTCTACCATGGGAGATAGCAAAAGGTTTTGATGGGTCCGCTCAAATTAGTACATACTTCATAAACAAAAAAGAATTAAATCTAAATAAGCTTGATTTTTCACTAACAAAAAATGGAAAAACAATGCAGAAAGGTAACAGTAGTAACATGATCTTTTCTTTTGATAAAATAATATCATATCTATCAAGATTTTATACATTAAAAATTGGAGATTTAATTTTTACTGGAACACCAAGTGGGGTTGGAAGAGTAAATAAGGGTGATGAATTAAAAGGATATATAAGTAATAATGAGATGCTAAAAGTAATTGTAAAGTAAACTATTTTGAAAATTGCATTTTATAATTTACTTTAACTTTTCCTTTGACAATATCATTAAGTTTTCTTTTAAGCATTCTTTTTCTTAGAGCAGAAATTCTATCAATAAACAATACGCCCTCTATATGATCATATTCATGTTGTATAACTCTTGCATTAATTCCAGTAAAATCTTCGGTTTTAGTAATAAAATTTTCGTCTTGATATTGTATTAATATTTTTTCCTTTCTAGAAATATCTTCTCTAATATTTGGAATACTCAGACAACCTTCGTTATAAGACCATTCAGGTCCTGATTCATCAAGTATTATAGGATTGATAAAAACCTTTTTAATTGGTTTAAAATCGGATTGTTCTTCATTATTTATGAAAGGATTAGTATCTACTATGAATAATCTAATAGACTTGTTAATTTGAGGTGCTGCCAATCCAACACCTTCAGATTTATAAAGTGTATCAAACATATTGCTTATTAAAATATCTAAATTATCATAATTCTTAGATATTTCAATAGATTTTTTTCTAAGTGAGGGCATGCCAAATGCTGCAATAGGTAAAATCATTATAAAATGTTTTCTATAATTTCATTAATACCAATTCCTTCAGCATCTGCCTTATAATTTTTAACAATTCTATGTCTAAGTACAGGAATCGAAACCTCTTTTATATCTTCAATATCAGGTGTATACTTACCCTTAATGACTGAATTGCATTTAGCAGCTAATACAAGAAATTGAGAAGCTCTTGGTCCAGCACCCCAATCAACAAATTCACTAATAAAATTATTATCTGTTGTATTTGGTCTTGTTTTAGAAACTAAATTAACTGCATATTCTATAACATTAGAGGTGATGGGAATCTTGGAAATAATATCTTGATATTGTAAAATTTGTTCTGAACTAATAATCTTATTAAGCAATGGATTTTCCCTACCAATAGTTCTGTTTACAATTTCTATTTCTTCTTTAATAGATGGATAACTAAAAATAATATTTAGCATAAAACGATCTAGCTGTGCTTCTGGTAGCGGATATGTACCTTCCTGCTCAATAGGATTTTGTGTAGCTAAAACAAAAAATGGTTTGGGCAGCTTATATATATTACCTGAATTAGTAACATGTCTTTCTTGCATTGCTTCAAGCAGTGCTGATTGTGTCTTTGGGGGAGTTCTATTAATTTCGTCGGCAAGAATAATATTTGAAAATAACGGCCCTTTAATAAATTTAAAATTTCTATCTCCATCTAGAATTTCTGAACCAATAATATCAGACGGCATTAAATCAGGTGTAAATTGTATTCTATTAAAATCTAGACCTATACATTTAGCTATTGTATTAATTAATAAGGTTTTAGCTAAACCAGGCACACCTTCTAATAAGCAGTGCCCATTACAAAAAATTGATAATAATACTTGGTCTAAAACAACTTCTTGCCCTACAATTATTTTAGAAATTTCATTTTTTAATCTTTTATAATTATATGTAAAGTCATCGATTATTTCTTTATTAGTCTCCATTATATTAATCTTATTAATTAATTATCAAAACCACTTATTTTTAAGATCACACAATTTAGTGTTATTAGAAAATTTAATGTAAGTTTCTTTAATATTTTCTGTAATCCATTTGTTCATTAATTTTGTTTTTTTATCATTTAAAGCCATTTCTTTTAATAAATTATAATCATCTATTAAATTTGCCTTATGATTATTTATTTTTTTATCAATTCTAAAAATAACATATGATTTTTGTTCAAAATCTAGCTTAAGTAAATTCGGAGCACTATAATCACCCTCATTTAAATTCTTAAGAATAGCTTGTAAATTCACAGGCATATCATCAATACTGTAAAGACTAGAATTTGTTCTTGGGTTGATTAGCACATCATTTTCAGCATCAGAATATTTATCTACAATTTCATCAAAATCACTACCATTTTTTAATAATATATTTACACTATCTATGGTTGTTTTAGCACTTAAAAGCTCTGCAGATTTTAACTTAGGTTTCAGTAATATATGCCTAACATTTATTTGAGTACCTCTTCTTTCAATTAGCTGAATAATGTGGAATCCGAATTGAGATTCAACAACTTCAGATATTTCACCCTTTTTTAATCTAAATGCTGCTCTCTCAAATTCAGGAACTAAATCCCCTCTACTAACAAAACCAAGCTCACCTCCTTTTGCTGCGGATCCAGGGTCATCCGAATAGAGAGCAGCAAGTACTTTAAAATCATCTCCATTATATACACTTTCTCTAAATCCATTTAAACGCGATCTAATATCACTCTTTTGGTCATCACGAATTTTTGGCTGAACAACTAGTTTGGAAACGCGTAATTGAGTTGGTATTAAAGGTATTTCACTAGTATCTAAACTTAAAAAATATTTATTAACTTCATAAGGAGTAATATTAATATTTGTCAAAATCTCTTGCTGTTTTTTTTGTGCTAAAAATTGATCATTTATTGTTTTGCTAAGCTCAAACTCAATATCAGATTTACTTTTTTTAAAGTATTTCTCTACTTTTTCAATTGAACCAAGCTGATTGATAAAAAAATTAATTCTTTTTTCTATTTCTTCTTCAATATCCTCATTTTTTACCACTATACTATCTAGTTTTGCATGATGTATTAATAGTTTTTGAAGTAACAATTCCTCTACAACTTCACATTTTAGGTTTTCATTAGATATTATATTTTGAGATAGATATTGAAAATATTGAGTTTCTATATCAGAAGTGAGTAATATCTCACCTCCTATCTGAGCTTCAATCTTATCAACTGATTGACCATAAGAAATTAGTTGAATAAATAATAGAATTAGTATAATTAAATCTCTCATATTAATATATTTTAACCTTTCCCGAAGCAATACCATCTTGTAATAGTTTATTTTCAATGTTTTGTAAAAATTCTATCTTTTTCTCATTAACCATTAATCTTCTTATATTTTCTTCTGCTAGTTGTAACGGTGTAACACTACCCTTTATTTGATAATCCTTTAGAAATAGATAATATTTAAATTTATTATCTTCAAAGGTATATTTTTTTTTATTCTTTAAAAATGTAATTTCATTATCAATTCCATCAGGAATTTTTTTTGTAATAATATTAAAAATTTGCCAAACACTATCTAATAAGAAATATTCATTAGCAAACTGCTGACAATAATCTTCAAGTTCATTCACATCTAAACTATCTTCAGATGAATAAATATTATCTAGATGACTGATTCTAGGTGCTAATTTATCTACAATAATAAATCTACCTTTAAAAATATTTTTTTTTAGCCTGAATTGATTTATATTTTTGAAATAATATTGTTCTATTTCATTGTTTGATACTGCAGTGTCAAATTTTCTATCTACCAATTCTTTTTGATAATCATGAATTAGTAATGATGATCTATATTCATCTACCTGTTTTTTGTAATCATCTAAATTATAGTCCAGATTAATTTCTGCCTGATATAGCATTAACTCCTTTTTTACCCATTTATTTGTATAATTATTAATAAAAAAAATGCTATCAACTATCTGATCGGGCATTTTATCAATAACATTTGATAATAATAATTTTTTTTTGTTTACCGTAGCAAGAACTGGATCTTCAACTTTGACATTACAGCTGCAAAAAACATATAACAATATTAAAAGAAATAATTTATTCATTAATGAATGAGGTTATATAAAATATCATGATTTATCTTAACTCTATATTTTGATTTTAATTTACTTATCCATTCATTATCTAATTTCTTTTGATAGTCTGAAATTACACGTCCCTTTACTTCATCTAACTCAATAGGTTTGGATAAAGAAACTTCATTAATATTAATTAAAATATATGGATTTTCAATTTCAGAGTCTTTTATGTCATTTGATATACCTACGCTCCAATTGATTGAATCAATATATTTATTATCTCCAAGATAATAATTAGCCGAATCAATCTTTAGCTTTAAAATCGATTTATGTGTATTAATTTTATTTAAAATATCAGTATTTCTATTTATGCTATTTCGACCTCTATTTTTATTATAAATTAATTGTTTAACATCTTTCATAGTGCTTAAATCGATACAATAGTAAATTTCTGCATTAACCATTTCTCTTTCAATATTATTACCATATAAAGATCTATTCTTATCAAAAAAAGTTGATAAACCAAGAGTATCCTCAATAG
>MDTD01065629.1_pt1 | contig 11179 bp, 6 predicted proteins | sample 811221 | NCBI WGS metagenome assembly MDTD01 (sample SAMN05326646, study PRJNA326480) | marine metagenome | isolation source: seawater | place: Pacific Ocean: South West | collected 2011
ATAGCTTTATCAGGTAGGTGGCGATCAGTGATGTACCTTTCAGTAAGCTTAACACAGGCCTCAATAGCATCATCAGTATAACTTACCGAGTGATGATCTTCATAGCGTTCCTTAATATTCATTAATATTTGAATCGTTTCCTCTTGGTTTGTTGGTTCAATAATTACCTTTTGAAATCTTCGCTCGAGAGCTCCATCTTTTTCAATATGTTGTCGATATTCATCTAATGTAGTCGCACCAATAGCTTGAAGTTCTCCTCTGGCTAAAGCAGGCTTAAACATGTTTGATGCATCAAGAGATCCACTCGCACCTCCTGCACCGATAATCGTATGGATTTCATCAATAAAAAGAATAATATCAGGATTCTTTTCTATTTCCTGCATCACGGCCTTCATTCGCTCCTCAAATTGGCCACGGTACTTAGTTCCAGCTACCAATGAGGCGAGATCTAATGAGACAATTCTCTTGTTAAAAAGAACTCTAGACACCTTTCGCTGAACAATACGCAAAGCCAAGCCTTCTGCAATAGCGCTTTTACCGACGCCCGGCTCCCCTATCAAAATGGGGTTATTTTTTTTCCTTCTTGACAAAATTTGACTGACACGCTCTATTTCTTTCTCCCTACCTACTATAGGGTCCAGCTTTCCGGCATCCGCCATCTTGGTTAAATCTCGACCAAAATTATCCAAAACCGGTGTTTTAGATTTTGGATCCGCCGGTTTTTTTGATGATGAGGATGACGAAAACGGTTCGTCTTCTTCACTACTACTTCCGGGGAATTCGGATTTTGGACCTTTTGTTTCCTCCATTATGAGCTCGTATTCATCTCTCGCGTTTTCATACATAATGCCGTATTTATTCAATATTTTACATGCCGCACAATCTTCATACCTCAGAATAGTGAGAAGAATGTGTTCGGTTCCGATGATTGACGATTTAAACTGTTTCGCCTCCAGATAGGACTGCTTTATGATATTTTCAGTTTGCTTCAAAAGAGGCAGATTCGAATTCTCCATATGAGGAACTGATGACTTTCCCAACAAGGTATCAATTTCCATTTTGATCTGCTTAAGGTCAAGCTGAAATTCTTGAATAATGTTAACAGCAGTTCCTTCATTAAGCTTAATTAAGCCTAAGAGTAAATGCTCAGCACTTACAAATTCATTCTTTAAACGAAATGCTTCTTGACGACTGTGAGACATCAAATCCTTAACTCGAGGTGAAAATTTAGCTTCCATTTTTTTTGTTCAATTGAAGTATGGTACAAATATAATATGAAAATTTGCCTTATGCTTGTATTTATCCACAATTTATCCCCAAACATTGTTAGTAAAAACATGAATTTAACTGATTTTAAACTATTGTAAATCATTAAATTTGGTTCTCTTTGAAAAACGAGAGAAGTACAAGTTAATTTTTAGATAAACAATATGGCTGAGGGAGAAAAAATAATTCAAATTAATATAGAGGACGAAATGAAGTCGGCCTACATCGATTATTCGATGTCGGTCATTGTTTCTAGAGCGCTTCCAGATGTGCGAGATGGTTTTAAACCCGTGCACAGACGTGTTCTTTACGGAATGCAAGATCTAGGAGTGTACTCCAATAAGCCTTATAAAAAATCAGCAAGAATTGTTGGTGAAGTACTTGGTAAGTACCACCCCCATGGTGACAGTTCCGTATACGACACTATGGTTAGGATGGCCCAACCATGGTCATTACGATACCCTTTGGTAGACGGACAAGGAAATTTCGGTTCAGTTGACGGAGATAGCCCCGCAGCCATGAGGTATACGGAAGCAAGACTGAAAAAGATTTCTGAGGAAATGCTCAACGATCTTGATAAAGACACCGTTGATTTTAGGCCTAATTTTGATGACAGCCTCAACGAACCTTCAGTGTTACCAACAAAAATCCCGAATCTTCTGGCAAATGGAGCTTCAGGAATTGCAGTGGGGATGGCCACGAATATGGCACCGCACAATTTAAGTGAAGTTATCGATGGCTGCATTGCCTATATTGAAAACAAAGATATCGAAGTTGAGGAGCTTTTAACATTCGTTAAGGCTCCTGACTTTCCAACAGGGGGAATCATATATGGATACGAGGGTGTTCGTGATGCATTGACCACTGGTAAAGGTCGGGTAGTCATGAGGGGAAAAGCAGAGATTGAAGACGTAGATGGAAAAGAAACCATCATTGTAACAGAGATCCCTTATCAAGTTAATAAAGCCGATTTAATTAGAAAAACAGCTGATCTTGTTAATCAGAAAAAAATTGAAGGGATATCAGATCTGAGAGATGAATCCGATCGTAATGGAATGCGTATCGTTTTTGAAATTAAACGAGATGCCATTGCTAATGTTGTATTGAATAAACTATATAAATACACATCGTTACAAACCTCATTTTCAGTTAACAACATATGTCTAGTAAATGGAAGGCCAGAGTTATTAAACTTAAAAAGCATGATCTCCAATTTCGTTGATTTTAGACATGAAGTGGTTATTCGTCGTACCAAGTACGAACTTAAGAAAGCAGAAGAAAGAGCACATATATTAGAAGGTTTGATCATCGCTTCTGACAATATCGATGAAGTAATTGAAATCATCAAATCTTCGGCGTCTCCTGATAAAGCAAGAGAAAAGCTAGCCGAACGCTTCGGGTTGAGCGAAATACAAACCAAGGCTATTGTTGACATGAGACTTCGTCAGCTGACAGGATTAGAGCAAGATAAATTAAGATCTGAATTTGACGAATTAATGAAGCTTATTGCAGATTTAAAAGACATTCTTGACAAGGAAGAACGAAGAATGAAAATCATTACAGATGAATTGATAGAGGTCAAAGAAAAATATGGAGATGAAAGAAGATCAACCATAGAATACAGTGCTAGCGAAATGAAAATCGAAGATTTAATCGCTGATGAGGAGGTTGTCGTGACTATATCACATGCTGGATATATCAAGAGAACCAATCTTGCTGAATATAAAGTTCAAAATCGGGGCGGTATGGGTTCTAAAGGATCTACAACGCGAGAAAAAGATTTTCTGGAACACTTATTTGTCGCCACCAACCACAACTACCTTTTAATCTTTACTGAGAAAGGACGATGTTTCTGGATGCGGGTCTTTGAAATTCCGGAGGGCAATAAAACTGCTAAAGGAAGAGCCATTCAGAATCTCATCAATATTCCTCAAGACGACAAAGTGAAGGCTTACGTTAAAGTTCAAGATATCACCGATAACGAATACATAAATAGCAACTTTATTGTTATGTGTACAAAACTAGGTGTGATTAAAAAGACTTCACTTGAGGCCTATTCTCGGCCAAGGACCAATGGTATTAATGCCATTACCATTCGTGATAATGATGAATTGTTGGAAGCGAAGCTAACCAATGGTGAAAACGAAATTGTACTCGCATCAAGTTCAGGACGTGCCATAAGGTTTAACGAAACTACTGTTCGACCCATGGGACGAAATGCATCGGGAGTAAGAGGAATTAAAATCGATGAAGCAACAGAAGAGGTTGTTGGAATGATTTGCGTAGAAGATGTTTATTCTACAATTCTTGTCGTTTCACAAAAAGGGTATGGAAAGAGAACCTATCTCAATGACCCGGAAGACCACGAGCCAGTTTACCGAATTACGAACAGAGGCGGAAAAGGGGTAAAAACACTGAACATCACTGATAAAACAGGAAAGTTGCTTTCTATTAGGAATGTGGTTGATGAGGATGATTTAATGATCATTACCAAAAGAGGTGTTACAATTAGAATGAATGTAGACTCGATCAGAACAATGGGTAGAGCAGCTCAAGGCGTGAAACTAATTAACCTGAAAAAGACTGCTGAAATAGCGGCAATCGCGAGAGTACCGAGAGGCGAGGACGACGAAGAAACAACAGATTCAGAAGAGCTTGAAAGCAATGATAACAATACACAAACGGATATCGAAGCTTAATATATTGGTTTGGCACAAGATTTGAAACACTTATTACCTATTAAAAAAAACACATGAAAAAGATAAATATCACTTTACTCACCCTATGCATAATGATCATAGGATTTTATTCAACTGCACAAAAAACAAACATTACAGATGCAGCAGTTCGAATGAAGAAGTACAACCCCATGGGTGGAGAATCAGCTAAAAAGCTTGTTAATGAGTCTAAAAAATTCATCGACAAAGCTGCAGTTCACCCTGAAACCTCAGAGAGTATGAAAATGCATTATTATAGAGGTATGATTTATTTTGCCCTTATTGAGCTTGCGAGCATGGATGCAATGTCGGGTGAGCCAGTTGATGCAAATTTACTTGAGGAATACGCAAGCATATCAAAAGAGAGCTTTACCAAAGTAGTTCAGGACGAATCTAGGAAAGGTTATCAAGAAGAAGCAAAAAGTTTTATCGGTCAACGCACCTCTCAATATTTCAATATGGGAATTTCGATGTATGAGCAAAAAAACTATGAAATGGCTTTTAATACATTCCTTGCAGCATATGAGGTTAAAGGATTTTTAGGAGAAGAATATAAGGACGCCAAAGACAACGCCATGGCCATGTATAATGTGGTCTCTGATTCACTTATTCGATCAGATCAACTTACCAAAGCTGAAGAACTAACACTTCAGGCTGAAGAAGCATTCGGAAAAGACATGATTATACTCACGAACTACATTAATATTGCCCTCAAACAAGGAGATACTGAAAAATCAGATCGTTACGTCAAAGAGGCATTAGAGCTTGACCCTAATAACAAGCAGTTGTATTATATTCTTGGAACCTCATACATCGGTTTAAAGAATTATGAAAAAGGAGAAGAAAACCTTATGAAAGCCATAGAAATTGACCCTGAATACGTAAATGCGCATTCGAATCTTGCCGCTTTATACATGGAGTGGAGCTTAAATTTGGCTGATGAAGCGAAAGAATTAGACTATAGGGACCCAAGGGCTACACAACTCGAAGACCAAAGTCGTGAAATTCTTATAAAAGCAATTCCAAGTCTTGAAAAAATGGCTGTAGAATTCCCAGATAATAAATCTGTAATCAGAAACCTAGCACAAGCCTACAGAGCCAGTGGCAATGAGGAGAAATTCAATGAATGGTACGGAAAACTTAAAAATTAAATGAAATGCCCGGAAGGGCATTTTTTTTAAAAATATTTTTCAAGACCTTTAACTTTCACTACTTTTGTCGCCAATGAATTTTTTGCACCCAAATATTCTTTGGTTTTTATCGCTCTTAGCACTCCCAATTATCATTCATCTTTTTTATTTTAGACGCCATAAAAAGCTCTATTTTTCCTCGTTGAAATTCATTCAATCGTTCCAAGAAGAAAAAAAAGCCATCAAAAAAGTAAAAGATTTGCTTATACTGCTTTTCAGAATATTGGCTGTCTTATTTCTTGTCTTAGCATTCGCACAACCATACACTGGAACCATTAGTAATTCAGCGGCTACAAGCGATAGCTTGATTTTCTTGTATATTGACAATTCAAATTCCATGAGTGCGAAAGGCATGAGTGGAGAATTACTATCTCAGGCTAAATCAAACGCAAAAGAAATAGTTTCTCAGTACCCAGCAAGTCAAAAGTTTATTATTGCATCAAACGAATTAAATGGAATTCAAGAACACACTTTAAACCAACAAGACGCCCTATTCGAAATTGATCAAATCAACTATACCCCAGTTCAGAGAAATTTAAATACTGTTATCAATTGGCAAAGAGAAGTTTCAAGTAAGGAAAAGAAAAACAATCACAAACTCCAAAAAATCAATTACATCATCTTAAGTGATTTTCAAAAAGATTTTTTTCATCTGGAAAACATCAAAAATGATGACGACGGTAAATACAATATGATTCAATTTCAACCTCAAAAAATATCAAACTGTTACGTTGATTCTATATGGTTTGAATCACCTGTGCATCGCATAAATGAGGAAAATGAGCTTTTCTTTCGAATTGTCAATAAAGGCAATGAAGAAATTATCAACTTAGAGGTTAGCATTGAAAGCAACGATTTAAAAAAGGATCTCTTCGTTGATATTCCCGGTAAAAAATCAAGCAAACATTCGGTACAGCTAAAAAACACAAAAAAAGGACCTGTTTTTGGAAAAATTGAAATTAGAGATCAAATGATGTACTGGGATGATATTTTTTATTTTAGCTACACTATCGAACCTTCGAATGAAATTCTTCTTATTCAAGGTGAAGAACCTGAAAAACATGTTTTAAATGCTCTTGAGACGGAGCCTTTTTTAAACATTGTAGAGATCAATCAAAAAGCAGTTAATAGAAACCTCTTCAAAAATAAAAACCTCATAGTCCTTAACGGAATAACTGACATCTCCTCTGGATTAACTGCAGACTTGGTTTCTTTTTCAAAAATGGGTGGAGCCATCTTCTTTATTCCAGGAGAAAATATCAAAACAGGACAAATCAACTTACTTCTGGAGCAATTAGGCCTACCCATAATTATGGGTAAAAGAACTACTGACTTAAACATAAGCAAAGTAGCTTTTGACGATCCTTTTTTTAAAGGTATTTTTGAACAAAATGATGAATCACTAAACCTACCCTATTACCATCAAAAATATTCTTGCGATTACAGAAGCAACACTGCCATTCCTTTAATGTTTTTAAGAGATGGTAGTCCGGTATTCTTCAAATCAATGAGGCAAGCATTCGCTTTTTATTCGGACCTCTCCAGCAAATCAACTGATTTAGTGAACAAAAGTATCTTTCCTGTGATTTGTATTCGAATTACTGAGTTGTCTAAACGCCAGTCACCTCTTTACCATTTTATTGGACAAAATGAATTGATAGCCATCAATAACACCTCCAAATCAGAAAGCCCTATCAAAATCAAGAATGAATCGTCTGAATTTATTCCAAAAATACTTCAAAATGGTTCTTATCAATTCATTGATTTATCTGGACCGGAGGCAGTCGAAAGATTAAAAGACGGAAATTATAGTGTCCTGTTAAATGAATTCATTATCCCGCTTTCACTAAATATTGATCGAAAAGAATCCTCAGTGAACTATATAGAAATAGAAAACATCAAAAAGTCGATGCAAGCCAAAAACATTAAAAATGTAGAAGTTGACGATTTTTCAAAAAATATGGACCTGTCGAAAATAAACTTGAATCTCCCTAAAGAATATTGGCGGATTTGTATATTTATCGTACTAACGTGTATTCTTTCAGAAATATTAATTTCAAAATTTTGGAAAAACTAATTCATGAAAATTTTAATTAAACAAGCCAAAATAATAGATTCCTCCTCTCCTTTTAACGGAGAAAAAAAGGATGTTTTAATCCATGACGGAACCATTGCAAAGGTTGGAAATAAGATTGTTGTAAAAGACAAAAAAACTTTAGAAATTGCCTCGAAAAACCTCCATCTTTCAAAAGGATGGATTGATTTAAAGTCGCATTTTTGCGACCCGGGAGAAGAGCATAAAGAGACCATAACCGATGGATTGGACAGTGCAGCATTTGGAGGATATACTCACGTGGGCGTTCTACCTTCGACAACCCCAGTTATTGACCATAAATCTCTAGTCGATTATGTATTAAGAAAATCGGAACATCATGCGGTAAACGCCCTACCGGTGGCTTGTATTACTAAAGAAATGAAGGGTGAAGAACTCTCTGAGATGTATGATTTACATGTTGCTGGAGCATGTATGTTCTCTGATGATATTAAAACGCCTAAGGCAAAAGTTCTTACCAATGCTTTATTGTACTCGAATAACTATAATTGTAAAATTTCGGCCAATTCATTTAATCACTCCTTATCGCACGATGCACAGGTAAACGAGGGCCAAGCATCTCTCAGAACCGGTCTCAAGGCTGATCCTGAAGTCTCAGAGGTTATTGAAATTGAAAAACACATACGACTTGTTGAATATACTAGCGGAAAGCTTCATTTGAGCGGCGTATCCACAAAGGAAGGCGTCAAGCTCATTAAAGCGGCCAAGAAAAAAGGAATGAATATCACAGCTGATGTGCATCTTATGAACCTATGCTTTAATGAAAGTAGGGTCCTCGAATTTGATACAGTCTTTAAAACACTACCCGTGCTAAGAAGCCAAGATAATGTAGAAGCATTATGGAAAGCCTTGAAAGACGAAACCATTGACTTTATAGTTTCTGACCACAGGCCTGCGATTAAAGAGGAAAAAGAATTGGAATTCGAGCATGCTTCATTCGGAGCCCCGCAATTAAAAACCGTTTATAGTGCCTTAAACACTAGAAACAAATTACCATTAGACCAACTTATTGAAATCCTTTCAAATCGACCGAGAACCTATTTGGGAGTTCCTAAAGGTACCATTAAGGAAGGAACTAAGGCGGACCTAACGCTTTTCGATCCCAAAGACGCTTTTGAGTATGGTGCCAAAACTAAAAAAGAAGAAATAATCTATTCTCCATTCCAAAATGAAAACATGAAGGGAAGAGTTATAGGTATTATCAACAATAATAAAATCATCTTAAACCAATAATTGTGTCAAAAAGTACCTTCTTAAAAGAGTTTTTTGACAAAAAAGGAATGGTTGGATCGGTCGTTCCAAGCTCTAAGTTCCTCATCCAAATGATGTTACGCAGGATTGAGTTTGAGGACGCCAAGCTTATTATCGAATTAGGACCTGGAACAGGAGTCATTACTGATGAAATTATTAAACGACTCAAACCCAATACTCAATTACTGGTTATTGAACTCAATGATACCTTTTATAAGGATTTAAAATCGCGGATTTCAGACCCCAGAGTGACCATAAAAAAGGGTTGTGCAACAGACTTGTCACGATTTGTTAATGCACTAGGTATGGAAAAAGCAGATTATATTGTTTCCTCATTGCCCTTGGCCATTTTACCTCATATACTAAGGAAAAGAATCGTTATAGATATCAACACTCATCTTAAACCAAACGGATATTATATTCAGTTTCAGTATACTTTACAATCACTTAAATTGTTTAAAAAAATATTTAAAAAAGTATCAATTAAGCATTGTTTATTGAATGTACCACCCGCTTTTGTATACACCTGTGACAGCAAATAGGATAAATCCCTATCTTTGCAAAAAAATATTCGTAAATGCTTAATGTTCAAAACCTTTCTTTACAATTTGGTAAACGAGTTTTATTCGATGAGGTAAACTTGAAATTCGTCAATGGTAACTGCTACGGTGTTATTGGTGCCAATGGTGCGGGAAAATCAACATTTCTAAAAATATTAACGGGTGATCAAGATGCGACTACAGGCCACATTGATTTAGAACCCGGAAAAAGAATGGCTGTATTGAAACAAAACCATTTCGAATTTGATGAGATTCAAGTTTTACAAACCGTGATTATGGGTCATAAAAGACTCTTTGATATTATGGTTGAAAAAGATGCCATTTATACAAAGCCAGATTTCAGTGAAGAGGACGGAATGCGCACAGGTGAACTTGAAGCGGAATTCGCAGACTTAGAAGGTTGGAATGCTGAAACAGATGCCGCTTCACTTCTGAGTAATTTAGGGATTGACGAATCAAAACACTATCTCAATATGGAGGAGTTGTCAAGTGACCTTAAAGTGCGTGTTTTATTGGCCCAAGCGTTATTTGGGAATCCCGATGTATTGATTTTAGATGAGCCAACGAATGACTTGGATATTCGTACGATATCTTGGCTTGAAGATTTTTTACTCGATTTTAAAAACACCGTAATCGTCGTATCACATGACAGACATTTTCTCGACACTGTATGCACCCATATATGTGACATTGACTTCTCGAAAATCAACATTTTTACAGGTAATTATTCTTTTTGGTATCAATCCTCTCAGCTCGCACTTAAGCAAAGATCAGACAAAAACAAAAAGGCAGAAGAAAAGAAGAAGGAACTCATGGAATTTATTTCTAGGTTTTCAGCAAATGCAGCGAAATCGAAACAAGCGACCAGTCGAAGAAAAATGCTTGACAACTTGGACTTAGAAGAGATCAAGCCCTCGTCGCGAAAATATCCTGGTATTACTTTTCATCAAGAACGAGATGCAGGGAACCAAATCATATCTATTTCCAATTTGAGCAAATCAAACACTGAGGGCGACCTCTTTCGGGATATCAACATGATTGTAAACAAAGGTGATAAAATTGCCTTTATTTCGAAAAATAGCATTGCTCTGACACACTTTTTTGAAATACTTACTGGAAATTTAAAGGCCGATTCTGGAGAAATATCTATCGGAACAACTATTAAATCTGCATACTTACCAAATGACAACACCTCATTTTTTGTTGGTAAAGAATCTTTAATCGACTGGCTAAGAAATTTTGCCGAAACAGAAGAAGAACGTGAGGACGTCTATTTAAGAACCTTTTTAGGAAGAATGTTATTTACTGGAGAGGAAGCCTTGAAATCAGCCAGTGTGCTTTCGGGGGGAGAAAAGGTTCGTTGTATGCTTTCAAAAATGATGCTCGCGAAAGGAAACCTACTTTTTATGGATGAGCCTACAAATCACCTTGATCTTGAATCGATTACAGCATTAAACAATGCGATGGCTGAATACAGAGGTACACTTCTTTTTACTTCTCACGATCAAGAGCTAGTAAATACAGTAGCCAACCGAATTATAGAAATCACTCCTAAAGGAACCATTGACAAAATGATGAGCTACGATGAATACTTAAAAGATATCAAAATCAATACTTTAAGAGAAGAAATGTACGCGTAAAAATGACCGAAACATTATTTAAACTTTCAATACCTAATACTCATCAACAATACTTGCATGTCGAACTTCTATTAAAGAATATTAATAACGATATTGATATTTTACTTCCTACCTGGCGCCCAGGAAGATACGAAGAGGGTAACTTTGCAAAAAATATAAAGGGATTTAAAGTTTTTGATGATGAAAACAAAGCTCTAGATTTCATTAAGACATCAAAACACTCATGGCATGTTAATTCAAAACAAGCAAAAAATCTTAGAATTCAATATCAATATTATGCAGCTGAATTAAATGCTGGATCGACTTTCGTTGAAAAAGAAATGCTCTACGTCAATCCCGTAAATTGCTTGATGTATGTCAAAGAACGAATGGGAGACAAGGTTCAAATTGATTTTGAGATTCCAAAAACATGGGAAATTGCTGGTAGCCTTACACAGATTAA
>MDTD01096367.1_pt1 | contig 11179 bp, 4 predicted proteins | sample 811221 | NCBI WGS metagenome assembly MDTD01 (sample SAMN05326646, study PRJNA326480) | marine metagenome | isolation source: seawater | place: Pacific Ocean: South West | collected 2011
ATGTCCAGTTTGTACTTTACCAATTAATTCAGCTTTAATTTCTTCTCCAGGAATATAAACTCCTTTGTGTAAAACTGTATGGTCTGAATCATAAGATGAATTATCAGAGTCACCCAAAGTAATGTGCTGGAACATTTTGATATCATGTAGATATAATCTACCTACATTATTACCAGCATCTGTGACTTGTACACCATAAGGTCTAGCAAACCCTATAGTGATACCATCTGAATCTTGAAGTGCTAGTTTGTTTTCATATGAACCTATACCACCCGATTGTGTTAATAACATACCTGATAAAACTCCACCAGACATATTTTTAACATCAACGTAAGGTGCTCCTTTTATAGATAACTTTGAATTGAATTCTTTTTTTGCTTCTGTATTTCTGTCTATGTAAATATCTCTTGGTGCACTTGTTTCTAAACGGTACCCATCAACATAAGCTATACCTGGAGAAAAAGAAACACCAAATTGATCCGAATCTTCCCAAGAGTTTTCTCTTATTTTTGGTAAGAATTTTTTAACATAATAAGAACCAGATTCTTCAGCACGTCTTTTTGCTAACTCATCACCTAAGAAATTGTATTGTGGGTTTTGTGTATTACTACGACCTTTGATAGCTCTTTCTGTATCTCCAACAATAACACCATTATCAATTTCTATTTGTTTATAGAATGTTGGGTCAGAACCTTGGTCAAGAGTACTCTTAATTAGTACACTTATAGAATTTTGTAATCTGTTTGCACCTGGTGCACCTTCATTTGTACTACCACGGGCGTTGTCAAATAGTGTAGAGTCATCATTTGCCGTTATGTCTTTTGAAGTAATAGAAAACCCAATTGCTGCAGTTGGAGTATTTGTAGTAGATGATACAACTACATTTTGTTCATTTACTCTTGTAAAGAAACCATCTATATAGTATACACCATTTTTAATTGTTGCAACTGTTGCATTTGAAACTTTTGAAAATACATTTACAAAAGATGAAGTAGAACCTGGATTATCAGCTGTCTTTGCATATACATAACCTTCATCACTATCAGTAAATTTCTTACTTGTAATATAGGTAAAGAATATAGTACCTGATGTAGAACTTTCAGTTATACCTGTAGGTGTTTTTATAACCTTTGCTTGTACATCACCAGCTTGGTTTGTAAGTAGTGTTTCTGAGAAATCACCAATATTACCTTCAATTGTTCCTGTATCAGCACCTGAAAGCGGGAAGTTAACATTACCTGAACCTGATATAAGAGTCATGGCATGTACATCAAAGTTTACATGAATATTACCTTCATTGACTCTTGAACCGTCTTTAAATACATGGTCACCAAATCTTTGTATCTGTTTTTGTGTTATTGTTTGTAGCTGACTGAGCTCACGAGATTGTACCGCAAAGCCTGGTCTAAACAGGACTCTTAAATAATCCTTTTCCGGGTCATAATCATCGAAATAAGGCGATACGTTTAAATTAATTGTTGACATGTATAAATCTCTTCATTCTATTTATTACAATCTCAATAGTATATTCAAAGATTCTATCTGGTCTTTTGACCTTTGTAGTGCTTTTTCTAAGTAATCTACCGATAGAAACTTACCGCTGTTAAATTTAATCTCAGCACCTGTGACTTTTTTAATTACATTGTTATGTGCTGTTGAAATTATTGAATCACTGTCACTAAAATTCTTTCTGAGCTGTCCAGTGTTTATGTAATAAACATCTTTACCACTCACTGCTATTACTTTACCTGCTGTATCTGAGTCTCCATTTTTAAAGAAAGTATCATTGACACTAAATAAAGCCGTGTCATCACAAGTAATTTTCTTTGCAACTGTATAATAATCTTTTGTACCTATTAAGTTTGTAGAAGCATCAATTGGGTTTTTAATTAATCCAATCATAGAGAACTCACCTACCGCTAAGTCTGCAAATCCATTTTCGAGAGGTATTACTCTTGATGTTAACATCACATCTCTTGCTTGTAATTCATCTCCTGCATCTGCACCATGACCAAGTCCAGGTGCTAAATCTAATCTATAACATTTTAATTCTGAGTCATTATCTGAATCTACTGCATAAGGTAAAGCTGTATATCCTTTTCCATATTGTTCAACTTCAAATTTCCAAACTGCAGATTGTTCACTATCTCTAGTAGCAGTTGCTTTAAATACTTGTGTAGGTGTAGCACCTGTACCATCAACACCTCTCATTTTAACTACAAGCTTACTAGTGAAACCTCTTAACTTGTCAGAATCAGGTCTTTCATTAGGACCATGTTTTATTCTCACATTAAAGATAGAACCTGAGATAGCATTATTTTGTACTTGCAATTGGTCATATCTTGATGTACCACTTGTGACTGTTTGAGATTCTTCAGTTGATACTCTTTCTGGTACTGGCATGAAATCTTCAGTCATAAAGAGAATTGCATCTGAATTTGTGATTGTGTACATGTACTGCCACCAATGGTTATCAGATGTTTTAAATGGTAATGATGATGAACCTGTAGGAGCCACAGTTGATGGTGTGGCTGAAGGTGCAAAGAGTACTTTGTAAACATTTTGTCTTGGAACACCCTGTACAATCTCAGTAGACATTACATAGTAATCACTATCATTTGTAGTATCAGTATTCCAACCAGTGTAAATTCTATTCTTTACCCAGTTCTTTCTTGTAATAACTCTTGATACACCACCTGGTAAGACTCGGTGCATTGTAGCTATATTTTTGTATACATGTATTAAATCTGAATCCGTGACATTTTCTGAAAGGTCTGAATCATGAAAAGGATAATCTTCTGAATCTGTGTAGGCTATATACGCATAATAAGTATCATCATTTGAAGTATTACGAACTTCATCTCTTGCAGATTTTGCGATAAGTGTTTTAAGTTCTGGTGTTATTTTACCAATTGTTGCCATTAATTTTTTCTCTTAAACTCAAGGTTCTCTTTATAATCAGAGTCAGTTATAGTCCCTAATAGTTGCGTTGTATTATTTATTCCAGCACCCGAAGGAAATGTTGGTCTTACAATAATAGTATTACCACCACCAAGATAATTACCAAATGCTCTAGATGTTCTTGGAGATTTAACATCTGAGAAACCTCTTACTTTTTCTATTGCAAATCTATTTCTGATTTGACTATCTCTAGCAATTAAGTCTGAATCCATCTCTGAATCTGGTGCTGTGTAAGTAATATTACCTAGAGCTACATCTTTACCAGGTATTCTCCAGCCTTCGTTAAACTCTGAATCTCTTAAACTGTTAAAGATATTGTATTTTCTCTCATAAGCATCTATGTCAAAGAATTTAACACCATCTTCCTCAAATACTAATTCATTGTTTAGTCTTAATGCAGTATTAAAGTCTTGTGACTTACCTATTCTAATCTCTCTTGTTCTATCAATTGCTTGGTTAAATGTATCTAGGTCATTATCACTATCTTTAATTCTTGTATAGTCTATCTTTTCAAAAGTAGAAGCAGTTAAAGCATCAAATCTTTGGAATATGTCAGCAGGTATTTCTGAATCATAGACTCTAAATTGTTCAAAGTCTTCATACTTAATTTGGTTAATACCAATAGTTTCTATATTGTCATATCTCTTGGCACTGTGAAATTCACTTGGTACATAATGTTGACTTCTATTATTTACTCTTGATTGACGTGTAATTTCACTATCGTGTTTTTGTGAAGTGATTGGACGTTTAAAGAAGTCCGAATCAAATCCTGAACCAATTACTAATTTACCATCACCCTGTCTTGGTGTAAAGTACATACCAAATTTTACTTTTAAATCTGAATCTGAATCAATGGCACCTCTTACATAATTGTAATGTCCTTCGCTATCAAATATAGTCCAAACTTTATGTACTAGTCCTACAGGTTCATAATCAAAGAATGAATTACCTCTTTGAGAAAGAATTGATGATTCTACGTTTCTTTGTGTATAGTCTGCAGTTAAGAACGTGCCAGAAGCATCATTTGTAGGTGATACAATATTAAAAGGGTTGGCACCAAATTGTATAGAATCAGCAAATACAGCTACACCTTCGGTAGACTTATCATTAAAGTAATCATCATCTGCATCAAAAGTAAGATTAGCAGTTTCACTACCAATATTAGAAGTTGGTTTTACAGTTTCAGATGTTTTAGAGTCTGCTAGTGTATTTACATTCAATTCACCAAATAAGTAAAGTCCTGCTGGATGTAATGTATCTTTAATTGGTCCACGCCACTTATTCATATTTAAGCTTGACTGAATAATATACGAATATTCTGAAACTGTAAAGTTATCTCTGAGTACACCACCTGATACGGAACTTAAGAATCCACTCTCATTTAAGAATGTTTTTTCTGTTTCTGTAGTAAGAGGGAATTGAACATTAATTTTTGGTGATTCAAACTGTACTACAGTATTAGATACTGGGAAAGTTTCTTGTGAAATTTTAGTACCATCTTGTGGATTTACTTTAATAACTCTTAATAATGCATGTGGTATTTTATCAAATCTATCAATATCACTATCTTTAGGAAACTTCATAGGGACATTTAGTGTTGACACAACTTGTTCACTATCAGCTCTACTTAGTGTAAAGCTTGTACCATCTGTAGATTTAGTTGTGACTACACCACCATATCCTGTGCTAACAAATGTACCAATATTTTTAGATGTACCTTTACCAGTTCCATCTGAATCAGCTTCATCTGCTGATACAAAGACCTGAGAAGAATAAGTTTGAGTCAGCTCTGAATCATTTGCAGCTGAATTTTGTAATTGATTAATATGAAACTTATCTAATCTATAAAGTCTTGGGTCATTAATAGTTATTGGAAAAGCTTGTACTGCGTGTCTTGATGCTGGTTGTGTTTGAAATTTTATCTCTTTGGTTGGACTCAACATAAATGCATTATTGAAATTATACCAGAAGTTCACACCATTTGGTCCACCACCATCTGAATCAACTTGAAGAGTCGTTCTCTCAGGGTCCGATGGATGCATACCAGCATTTTTATATTTTTGCAATGGTAAATCATACCAATTATAAGTGGTACCTGATTGGTCAGAGAACTGACCTAAATCATATACATCAGAATCTAATCTGTTTATTGGATATCCATATCTTTGTCCAGGTTTACCAGCCACTCTTGTTGTATGTGTAATAGCATTTCTAAAATCATCTCCAACTGCACTTTGAATTGAGGTTGTAAATCTACCATCAGAATCTCTTTGTTGTAAGTGTTGTCCATCAACAGCGGCCCAAGCACTTACCCATCTTGCCCATTTATTGGGACCTGGTTGGTCTTTTTCCCATGAATAATATGTTGGTGTAATACCTTGAATATCAAATTCAGAATCAGCTTTCCATCTTTCAATAAAGTCACTATCACCATCTGAATCATAATACTTTATACTTCTAATTTTCCAAACATAATTTTCTGAATCCCAAGCGACTGGCATTTTAATTATCTTGAATTTATTACCACTCTTAAAGAAGTATTTTCTGTTTGAAGAATAGTTTACAAAGTGATAATCATAATATGTATCACCAAATAATATATCTCCATCTACTCTAACTTCACCTCTCACATATTGAGTACTCATCAGACCATTTCTTCTACCTTCAAATTTAAGGTCATCAAAATTTGAATTAAAGCTAAGGCCACCTTTTGTGATACCATGATGATTCCGACTTTCAGAATCTGACCTACTTCCAGGAGCATAATGGTCTCTTGGACTTCTATCAGTGCTGTATAGAATATTAGAACCGAATTCTTCTAAACCTGCCCAATATAAAGTATCACTATCATTTGTAATACCATCAGAATCTCTTAAAGTCAAACTAATTGTTATAACTTCGCTATCATGTCTCATACTACCAGCATCTGAATCTGGTGAAAAGTGTTGGAATTCGATTACATTTCCAATATCAATGGACTCTTGATTTGCAATCCTGACAGCAAATGGTGATTCAGTTTGTGGTATACCAAATTGATCTGAATCAAAGAAACCTGTTTGAGGCGTAGATACTTCTAATATTCTACCGACTTCAGATGAAAGACCTCTAGCATCTAATCCAGTTCCATCAATTGTTCTTATGAAAGGTTCAGGTATATGTGTGTATTGTCCTTTTTGAATAATAGGTACTATGACTGGTTCAAAGTCTTCTGATAGATAACCAGTTCCACCTAATCTTACTTGACTTCCGTCAATTTCAGTGACAGCACCTTCAGCATCTACAGCAGTTACGAATGCCAAAGCTCCAGCACCATCTACACCACCTTCACTAATAAATTCTATAGTATCTCCAACACGGTAATTCTTACCACGGTTACGAATCATGATTCTATCAATTTCACCAGATTGGACTTTTGAAACTTGAATTGGTATACTATTTGCTGTATCTTTTACGAAAAACTTATCACCTACTCTAAAACCAGCTCCACCATCTACAATCGTGGTATTACCAATGTGATTTAGAAGTTTTACTTTTACTACTTTTGAAGTATCAGTAGAGTCTCTTAAAATTACTTCTCTACCTTTCACTAATCTTCCACCCATATCTGAGTCAGGATTTTTAGTAAGATATAAAGTTAGAACTGTATTGTTATTTTTTGTGACACCTGTAAATGTACCATCAAGAACTGTAAGTATGTTTTTTGATGCATCACTATCTGTAATATCACTATCTAAACGAATTGTAGATAACTCATAGTTAAAATCACTTAGATTGGCTTCATTTAAAACTACCTCAGCTTTAATCTGTGTAAATGATGTGAAAAGAGATTCTGAAGCTTGAATAATCTGAGTCTTTGGTTCAAATACATCAGCTTCTTTTCCATAAAGCATTCTAAATAAAAGCTTAAATGCGTTTGGTGTACCTTTTGCGAGGTAGACATCTCTTGCTTTCTTGAATAATATTTCATCGGTGACTGAATTACCACTAATAGTGAAAGGTGTTAATTGTCTTCTAAAATATTCTTTAAATTCTGTAAGTGTGGTATCAACATCTCGGTATTCTTCAGCATTTTGAATTAAGTCACCAGCATTAGGTACTGTTTTGAAAAGGTTTAGTGCTGAAGTAGAATCACTATCGTTTCGCTGTTCTAAGTATTCATAATATGCTTCTACAAATAATTGGAAGTTAGGATGTTCAGATTTTATGAACTCCGGTAGCTGCTTTTTTATTATTGGCAGTATGTGTTTTGCCATTACTTAGCTCTCGATACATTAAACAAGTTTAGTGAAGCTTTATCATCTTTATCGATGGCTGTCACTGTTGAGTCTCCAACTGATATTTGTAATAAGTAATTTCCTGAAGTAAGTACATCAAAAGAATCTGGTATAGCTATGAATCCAATCTTACCGTCTTCTGGGTCAAAGTCACTAACATTTATCTCTCCTGTTTCATAATCTACTGTTCCCGCAGTTGTATTTACTATAATATTATCATCACCAATTACATCTACTAATCTAAGAACACCTTTACCATCATCCATAAATTTAGAGAATGTGGTTCTACCTGACCTCTTAAATTGTGTTGAATTTATTACGCCACCCACTGAAGCTTCTCCAGCAAAAGGTGCTGTAAACAATCTATTGTTAAAAGAAAAAGATGAATTATCTAAAACTCTGTTAACAGCATTTACATCAAATCTTAAATTAATTCTTGGATTAGCTGATACTATTGATTTGTCTAATGCTAAAATCTCTTGTGTAAGTTTTGATACAGAAAAACTCTCTAAAAAATCACCAATATAAGAAGTGTTCAGTACATTATAAAGTGCTAATACTTTAGCTTCAAGAACTTCTTTACTAGTTGTTAATTTAGAAGCATCATATTGTACAATTGTTTTCGCAATAATCCTAATAATTTGTGGGTCAACAACCTGTGGTGTGACTGTCACCAAGTTAAATTTAGATAATATATCTCTTGTAATAGTAAGTTTAGCCTGGTCAGTTAAAGCATCACCAGACTTAGGTTTAATAGAGAAGAATACTTTACCAGGTTTACCAACAGTTTCACCACCAAAAACATTTAGTGCTTGTATATCAGCATATTCTTTTTTCAATATTGCTTTGTAATCATTTGCTGTGACAGCTCTAAATTGTGCTTGGAAAAAATTAGGTGCATTGTCTTTTATCTCCTGGATAGTTTCTATTGCTCCACCACCTTGAGCTTTTACTGTGCTTACAATAGTAATATCTGTTCTACCATTAATTGCTGGAGTAAATGCATTTACACCATTTGCATCTGAACCATTTGTGACTAGATATGAAACTAAAATCTCATCACCAGCATTTAATGCCTGACCAAGTACACCATTACCAAACATAATTCTGTGTGTAAGGTCTCTAGTTTCTTCTATAAAATATATTGTACTTAAATTATTAACATCATTAGTACCCTGAGTTTCATTTGATACAGGTGTCCATTTCGCTCCATTCACTGAAACTACTATAGTTGATGTATCTATGTTCTGATTTAGTAAGTCAAACTTTGGAAAAGATAAATTAGATGAATCTGGTACAAATCTTTGCGTGATTGAATTACCTTCAAATACTTCTACCACTAAATCTTTTGTAGTACCATTTGCCTCAGTAGCATCATACTGTACAGAGTATGCTTTTGTAGTGTAGAAGTTGTAAGTTGTTGTACCATCAGATGCTGTAAATAATGAACCTATTGGAAGTTGATAAAGATTTGCTCCTCCAACTTTAGGAATTCTCAAAGTGATAGTAGCTTTTGCACCTTGAGCTGAACGAGGCTGATAATTTAACATCTTTGCTATGGACAATACATTATTTCTCATGAGAGCTGTATCTAAGAACATCTCATTTACTAGATAGTTTGCAGTAAGATTATTATAATGTGTATTGTAAGCTAAAATATCTACTAGTATATTCAGTGCTGAACCAGTAAAGTCATAGTCAGAAAATGTAGCATCATTTTTAAAATACGTAATTATGTCTTGTTTAATATCTTTAAAATCCGGATTAGCTACTACCGGTCTTTCATCTGCCATTTATTACCTCAATCTTTCAAGTACGAGGTTTACCTCGTTATTAGTGTTTACATCAAGCAACTCATAGGTAATTCCTATATTGTATGCATTCGCATCAACTAAATCTCCGATAGCTATCTTAATTACGTTTACTCTAGGCTCATGGTTTTTAATAGCTGTTTCGATTACTCGTCTCATATTTTGTATGGTGATACTATCAACTGGTTCAAAGAGTAAAGCTCTTGCATCTGAACCGAAAGTAGGATTAAAAGGTCTTTCATAAAAAGCTGTTTGTACTATATTTTTTAAAGACTGGTTAATCGCAGCGGCACCTTTTTTCATTACTAAATCATTAGTAAGTGGATGTTTAGTAAAGTTTAAATCAAAGTCTAAATATTTACTTTTACGTTGAAATGTCTCTTGTATCGCCATGAATTATTTATTACCGCAGAATAAATAAATCATAAACATGTTTATAATTGGTGATTAATGGCTTATAACGATTCCGAGATAAGACCTTTTCAGGCCGACGTAACTGGCTTACGTTCTGAGTGGGCAAAAGTCTCTAAAATATATGACAAGCGCGGTATAACCGCAATGGATGAGAAACGTCTATCTGACGACTTAAAGGCCTATGTCAAACACATCGCCCGCAATATGGACTCTGATATTATCTCAGGTATCGATCAAAGAGTAGATTCTGATTCACTAGTACAATTCTTCGGTAAGCCAAATACTTGGAATCGTACAAGTGCAATAGAAAATAATACTAATATAGGAGATACCGAATGGGCAAAACTACGTTCATTCTTAGATGCGATACCTATAGCGTATGATGATGGAGCCGGTAATCAGTATGCTGGTACACCTCATGTTGTCTTAACTGCTGATTCAGATGGTTCTGCAAGATGGGTTAGTATACTTACATTATTAAAAGGCTACTTGCTTAACTTCTTAAAGTTTGACCGTGTTGAACTTAGAAGAATGCAAGGTGAATTAAATGTAGTAAAAAATGATAGTGAAGGTTTCAAATCTGTAGCTCAAAACCTTCCAGACCATTTAGATTCAGACCAACCTACAGCTACAGACTTACTAGAAAGTTTACTTACATATTTTGATGAAACAGTATTCGGATTTAGACCTAATGCTAGTACAACAGAAAGAAACACAGTACCATTTAACAGAGATATATCTTATGGTGCTATTATTAATGACTCTGATACAAACAATTTCTCAGATTCAGATACTAATAGAGGTAGACTATACTATATTAGAAGAAAACTAGCTACAGCAGTTGTTGCTGGTATCATGTTCGATTCTGATTTCACAGATGCTGGACATACAAGAACTTATGGTGCAAACTTACTAGCTAGTAGATTAGGTGGTACTTATCAAACAGTCACAAGAAGAAGTGCTCCACTTCACCAAGGTAATTTTAATTTATTTTATCAATATCTAAATTTTGATTGGATTGCTAGAGACTCAGAGTTTTCTGGTGGTGCTGGTGCTGCAGGTACTATTGATGCTAACTTTGGTAAAGGTAATCTTGTAGATTCAGATTCGAAAGGATACTCTCTTAATTATAGTAAACACGTCACACCAGGTGTGACCATAGCATCCATAGATGATTCTGATGTTTTAAGTTTATTTATTGCAAGAAACCAGTTCTATTGGGGATTCATGGGTTTAAGACTTGGAGCTACTGATTCAGATAAACTTGCTCTTCTCTTAGATTCTGATTATAAAGCAAGAAGTACTGGTGGAGGTAAGAGAACTAATTCAAACTATTATAGTTATCACCCATCTTTCTTAAAAAAGTTCAAACAAATTAATAAGAGCTTTACTGAAAGACAACTCTTAGGTTATCTAAATAGAGTAGAAGATTCTGATAAAAACTTACATAGAAGTAAAGTATGGCAGCCATTAAGTGAATATGTCAGAGGTAATGATTCAGATTTAGAAATATTTAGAAGAAGTATTCTAACATCATTAAATGATTCAGACAGAGTCACAATTGCTAATGATGTAGTAATGAGAGCAATTGATTCTGATTCTGATGATGGATTAAGTATTAAAAATAGACTAACTGACATAGTAATGAATCAGCTAGTAAATCAAGATTCTGAGAATAGCTTAATAGGAAGAATTGCTAGAAAAGAAATCTTCAAAATG
>MDTD01185832.1_pt1 | contig 11179 bp, 15 predicted proteins | sample 811221 | NCBI WGS metagenome assembly MDTD01 (sample SAMN05326646, study PRJNA326480) | marine metagenome | isolation source: seawater | place: Pacific Ocean: South West | collected 2011
ATATGAAATATTTGACATATATATTGTCTCAGATATTTTTTATCTATTCTACGTCTAATTATAGCTATAATTATTTATAATAAAATTGAATATTACTTAATAATATTATTAAGTTTTACTGCAATATTCAAAATATGCCCCGAAATACTCGTCAAAATATAATCTCACGATCAAAAGAACAAGAACGTCTTATTAATTTGTCTGCTCTTAGGTTCACACCTAGCGATGGACCACCTGCAAATATTGACAAAAAACAAATGACTCATTACCGTATTGGTAATAGAGCTAAACAAGCTACTGGTAAAATTATGGAAGTTATTCGTTTCCTAATTCTTTTAGTTATTGCATATGTAGGTTTAGGTGCATACGCAACACTTTGTTCCTATATTGTTTACGGAGATAATCCACTTGAGGGTAATATTTCCAGAAATTTTATTATTGGCTTCATTTCATACATGTTATGCTGTGTTAGTGCAGGGCTTGTCCTCATATTTGCAATGCTTCCTCTTGTATGTGTTGGTGAACGTGTTAAACATCGCCGAAAAAGTGATCCACCTCCCCAAGTTTGTAGCCTGTATTTTGTATGTTTTATCCTCACATGTGGTATATATTTCACTGGTTTATTCTGTGAACTTACCATAAAAAAACCTGATAATACTCCTAACCTACTTAGTAATGAAGCTTTTCCATATGCTATATGTGGCGTTTTGAAAACAATTCCAGGTGTTATCCTGCTATATTATGCTATTCTTTCCGATATTTATAGCGAAGATCAAAAAGTACATACCATAAATACCCATTACCATGAAGAATCTGAAGAAGATGAGGAATCCAATATTAAAAATAAACTTCACAATAATTTCCCTTTTGAAACTATACCAAGTGTTTTTATAGAAGATGGGAAATATTGGGTACAATTCCCAGGAAGTGATCATAAATATGAAGCTAAATGTCCAATGGCTCTTCCAGTTGATTAAATTACAGAAATTATTTAATAAAAAAAATATTTATATTTTTTTTATTATTTTTTGTTAATTTTACATAATTTATGCATGTTCCTCAATTTCATTACCGATATAACTACCAACATCATGACCAATCTCTTTTCCAACTTCACTGCCTAAGTGTTCACCAGTTTCTCCACCAAATTTTGAGCCAATAGCACCACCAAGAACTGAACCAACGTCGCCTCCAATTTCACCACCTAGCATACTACCAGTATTATCCATTTTTATGTAATCAAATATATTTTCTACTCTTTATGTACGAATCAATTTTTATTTTTATTTTTTATTTAATTTAAAGGATTAGTTATTTCTCTAACTCGTTTTTCATCTAACCATTTATCAGTTACTTCTTTTCGACAATTAGGACAACTTGTACCACCTTGAACCAACCATTTATCTATACAATTAGCATGATATACATGATTACATTCTAGTTTTTTAACATTATATCCTCGTATAAAGTCTTCATGACATATTGAACATGTAGTTCCATGCTCCATATCTTCTTCACTGTATTTTGATGGTGAGAAATAATGAATACGTTTATTACAAACTACTCTTCTAACTTGACTTTCCATTACTATGTTTTATTTATATTTATAATGTCTTTCAATTTTTAAATGTAAAGCTTTAAAATTATCGCGTTTTTATTTCTTTGTTGTTAATGTATATGGATAAATGTATTAAAACTAAAATATTAAATAAAATTTTTGATAATTATAATTTTTCAATAAAAAAAGGTATGATTATTGCGTCTCCCTCTATAGATCCACCATATAAATTCCACTGGATTAGGGATGCTGCTCTTGTTATGCGCGTTATTATTTCTGAATACACACTAAAAAAACAAGATAGATATCTTATTGCTATTCTTAATTATATTGAAAATGAATATGATATCCAAAAACTTGATACTATTACTGGTCTTGGAGAACCTAAAATTAATATTGATTGTACTCCATACAATGAACCATGGGGTCGTCCACAAAATGATGGTCCTGCACTCAGATGTATTAATTTAATACAAATATATCAACTTATTAAAAATGATTATAAAAATATTACTGAAAATATTTTAGTTAAAATGATTGAAAAAGATATTAACTATATTATTAAAAATATTAATAATATATCTTTCGATTTATGGGAAGAAATAAAAGGATGGCATTTCTATACTCGTCTCGTTCAATTAAAATGTATTAAAGATTATATTTCACTCAAAAATGAATTTGATAATTATTTTACTATTGACCCCGACATAAACAAAATATATAATACATTTATTGAAAATATTAAAGATCATATTGATAGTAGTGGTGGTTATATATCATCTTTTGATATTGATGGTAATGTTATTCGTAAAGACGATGCATCTATTATATTAGCATTTTGTCATATATCTTTTGATAAAGAAATATTATCCGAATTACCTGTTGAAAATGTACTCCATAATTCTAATAATCTTCTCCACTTTTTCAGAAATAAATATCAAAGAAATGATATTAATCTCATTGGTCGTTACCAAAATGATAAATATTTTGATGGACAACTTTGGGTATTATGTAGTCTTGCTCTTGGTCAATTCTTTATATATCTTAAAAATAACTATCATGATAAATACTCCTATCTTGATAAATCTATATTCGATATATATAGTCAAATTGTATCTATTGATGAAAATCTTAATTTACCTGAACAATTTGATGTCAATAATCAAAAATTTTCTGCACAAAAACTTACCTGGAATTATTCCGAATTTTATTTCTATCTCTCATTTTAAATAAATTTATATTTTAAATAAATTTGAATCACTTTATATATATACTTATATAAGCAAATAATTTATATAATTATAAATGTATTATACCTTTGAATTTGATGAAAATAGTGCTGCAAATATGTGCACTTCTTTTATTGCCATATTATTCTCTATTTATATAATTAAATTAATATCTTTTATAGATAAAGAAGAAGGAATTGAGAATATTAGGTTATTTTCATCTAAAATTAAAAATATTATCAGAAATAAAAAAAATACTAATAAACAACAAAACAAAGTAACAGACAAAATTAAAATTGGACTACTCACAAATGAAATACCGCCAATTGTTTATGGTGGTGTAGCTACTTGGATTGTCAATTTTCTTGATATGTTTAAAAATGATCCAGAATATGAAGTTATTCCTATATATCTTGCCTATCAAGACCTTCCTCCAAATGAATTCAATAAATATAAAGATCTTCGTATCATATACAGTGCAGATGACATTCAAAAATGCTTTGATGGTATTGATGTATGCATTAATAATATATGGATTTCATTAGAAACAATCAAAGATATCAAAAGAATTTACCCAGATATACCAATGATATCTATCTGTCATTCACTTATTCAAATGGAACATAAAACAAACTTAGGGTCACAATATACTGTTACATGGAAAGATCAAGAAGTTACTTTTCAAAATTCCGACTTTGTTGTACTTATTAGTGAAGCTGAAAAAAAATATTACATGCATTTTAATTATAATAAATTTTCTGCTATCCCTATTGTTATTTATAATAGTTATAAACCAAAATATGACAACGTTCATTTACAAAATAATTATAATTTAGATGACCCTGGGTATATTGGAAGACACGTCCCAAGGAAAAGACCTGAACTCCCTCTTTTCGCTGTTGAAAAAATTGGTAATAAAGACGTTAAAATTATTAATATGGGTGTTGATTATAAAAATGGTAGTAATGATTATTGGGAAAAACTTGAAACAGAGCATAAACAACTTGAGATTATCCCTTTTAGTTCTGATCCAAAACTTAAGGCTAAATATTGGAATAATGTCGGTGTTAACTGTATTACTGGTATATATGAACCATTCGGTTATACTATCTGTGAAACTCTTGATAGACGTGTCCCATGCATTGTTCAAAATATTGACGGACCTAGTGAAATTATTAAAGGTTTTGAAGAACATGTTATTACATATAAAGTTGATATGGATATGGAAAAAGACATTGAAAACTTCTCTCAAGCATTGAATGTATTTTGGAATAAATCTGAAAAAGAAAGAAAAGAAATGGCTGAAAAAGCTCGCAAATCTCTTGATCGATTTCGCCCTGAAGTTATTAAACAAGATTGGAAACACCTTCTTGATAAGTGTTTTGTTACTAACTCTTTATAAATTATTTACTATTTTCATTTATGTGTCGATTTAATATATTATAAAGTATACCATTATCTCTCAATTTTTTTACTAATAAGTGACCTCCCTCGAATTTTCTTATATGTACATTTTTCCATATTTTCATCCTATTTACATGTTTCATATCTGTCTCATTTTTATAACCATATACTATTGTTATACGATGTACAGCCTTATTATCCAATTTTAATAAATCAAAATATTTTTTACTATTGTTCACATCCATTTTATACAACTTTTTTATAAAACCTCTTCTTGATTTATCATTCATTTGTCTTCTATTTTTTCTGTCTAAGAATGTCTGAGGAGAAAATGATATTATATTATCTACTTTAAGTAATATACCAAATAAAATACTTGCATAACCACCAGCAGAGGTTCCAATTGATATCACTTTTGAATGACTTATATTATTCACTATTTTTTTTAAAGTTATTACTGACTGATCAACTGTATTTCCTATACCCCTAATCCCCTGAAAATACCAACATTTATTACTATCTTTTATAAATATTAAATTACAATTGAAATTTTTTGATAAAAAATTTTTAAATTCATATACTGGCTCAGATAAATTTCCTGCCATTCCGCCAAAAGCAATTATTAGTGGTACTTTGTTTTTATTTATATGATTTATTTCTATATCCATAATATATATAATTATTAAAATATCTAATTATATATATTTAAATTCCCTAAATCGCACTTAATATTACACTTGAAGTTTCACTTCCTGAATAAATTATACCTGTTTTATAATAAAATTTCTCCTCTTTTGTCATTCCTTTTGTTTCTTTTTCCATATTTTCTCTTTTAAAACATCCAAAATATGATCTTGATCTCTTTTTTTTCTTCTTTTTATCTCCATTTTCAAACTTAACATAATTATCCATTATAATTATTATTATTATATTAGATATTTTTTATTACTATTTTTACTAATTTTAATTAACACCATCTTCTATATTTATTTAATAATTTTTCGTATTTCTTTATCATCTGTATTTTCATACTTTTTTAAACTATATTCTGATAAACTATATTTTACTGCTTTATCCATATTAGTTATTTTTGCATTATAATCAATTACATATCTTGAAAAGTCATTTTCATGTACATTTTCATGATTTGACCATATCTCTGAGAATTTTTCATAAAAAAAGTCAGAATACGGAGGTTCTTCATTTAGTAATTTTATAAATGATAATATATATCTTTTAATTACCACTAAAGGTATAGTTTGTCTTTCTTTAAACTCAGCTAATATCCTATCATAACTACTAAAACGTATATACCTATTCTTTAATATGAATTCATCTGAAGATTTTGTAATAGATATGTAAAAATTAATAAACCATATAGACCATATATAACAGAAATGATTCTGTGATTCAGTATGCTGAATATTTATATTTTTTACAAGTGTTTTTTTCCCTCTTTTATTAATTTCTTCCAATACTGGTGCCAACATTCCCTCAAATCCACCAGTTGGTTGTAAATTATATCCATTATAAACTGGATAAACATCATTAACTCCAGTTATTTCACTATACAAATCTTTTGCAATCTTTTTAAATATATTCTCTACACCAGATTTTGTATATTCTCCTTCATATTCTCCAGACATTGAGTCAAATACTATTATTTTTTGTAACTCTAAATCACATATTAGTGCGCCATAATGACCTGCAGAACCAATATCTAAAGCGATTATTGTAAATATTACTGTATCTTTCTTCAATTTCTTTTTCAGTATTTCCGTTTTACACATATCTATGTAGTTTGCTAAATGAAGAGTATTATCTTTATTTTTATCAAATACCCAACTATTATCACGCCCTACTAAAACACCAAAAGTTTCTGATGGTAAATAAATTGTATTTTTCCGTAATTTACTTATTTTTTCCAATAATTTTTCTATATTTTTATTTCCTACTCCTCCTTGCATAAATATTCTAAATAATTCATTTGCATTTTCCATCAAAACTAAATCTAAAGCACCATTCCTTATTAGTTTTTTTTGCATTCCATCTAATTTACCAAAAATATCGGGTAACTGTAATTCTAATGGTATATCAAAATGAACTTCCATATTTATATTTAATATTTTATTTTTTTTATAACATATTTATTATAGTGAATTTTTACATTTTTTTCTAATAAATAACCTATATGGCAAATATAGAATCAAAAATAACAGCTATTAAAAATGAAAAAAATATTGAATTAGCAAACAAGATTGAATCAAAAAAAATTAATAATGAGTATAAAATTGAATTAAATGAAAGAGATCATATAAAAAAAAAATGTTGTTCACGTGATTACGAGATAAAAGATTGGAAAATGATATATAAGATAGTTGAAGCGCTACCTGATCTAGATAATCTTGATAGAAATCTATTACTTATTCGTTTTAAAAGAATATCAAATTATATTAATAATGAATTCAAACTAGTATCTAATTTTTATAATGTTTCTAAATTATTCGCTATTACAGCCGGTATCCTTAATCCAGCACTTCTTTCAATTAATAATGATAAAGGCAACAGTAACTATAATTTTATTTATTGGAGTGTATGGTCAATCCAATTATCTGTTAGTATTATTACATCTTTTACTAGTTTTTACAAATGGGATAAAAAATATTTCCTATATAATGCATATAAATCTAAAATTAATCAAGAAATATGGTTTTATTTAGAATTAACAGGGAGATATTCAGTAAAAAATGAAAAAAATAAAAGAGAAAAACAATTAGGTAAAGTTACTCACAAAACAAAGTTACGTTTATTTCTGGGAAGAATAGAACATCTATTTCAAAAACTCCGAGAAGCTACACTTGATATTGAAGCAACAGATGATGATAGCAAAAATGATAATGATAATATACATATTGATGATGGAATTACAGATAAAGATATCTTGGAATCATTTGAAGATGATAAAAAATTAAATGATACACAAACAAGCATTGTATAAATTAATACATTGGCATTAAATTACCTGGTATTTCTATTTCCCCACTACCATAACAACAAACTATAATACTAATATATATTATGTATATAACCAATAATAATAATTCATATAGTAATATATCTAATGTTTCTTCATCTTTAAAAACTAAAATTATCATAAATGCCATTAAGATATAAACAAATGTACCTATACACATTCCAAATCTCCCTTTACATTTATTTTTTGGTTTTTTAGCTATTTTGTTATTCGTCCTTGTTGACAAATTATTAGATTTAATTAGACCCTCCTTTTGAGACATCTTAGTAAATATATATTACATATTTACTAAATCATTCTTCAATTTTATTAATTTTTCCTTTCACTTTTTATTTCCTTATATAGACCGATTAAATTATAAATAAATAAATATATTAGGTACAAAATAGATATTATAAAAAACATTAGTATACATTGAGCAATAAAACCAATATTCCATGGTTTAAATGTATGTCTAATCCTATTCGCTGAAACTGAATTTATATATCCATTAAATTCTTCATAATTAAAAAAATAATTTTCAGTCTCTTTGTTAAATGCCCGAATTAGAATAATATTATTAATACAAGTTTTATTAACATCTACTGACATGTAACCATTATTTTTATCATATATATATGCTGTATTATTTATTTTATTATATGTATAGTCCCAATTATCAAACTGGTAATTCCAGATAGTAATATTATTTATTGGTTTAATAAAAGATATATCATTACTTATAACATCCATTTTTTCATGTACATGAAAAAACATAAATATTATACCTCCTAACATACCTGTAAATAAGTACATTAAAATATTAAAAAATGTGCAACATAGACACTTATTCCACATTTTTAATTCATTATATTTTTTTAGCATTTAGTTAGCTTATAAATACATTTCATATATCCTTTAAGTAATACTTCTATTAAATGTTAGGATACCATATATATTTACAACAGTTAAATACACATTTCAAGCATAATAACGTAATAAACAGAAATAATAAACTAATCAATGTAAAAAAAAACTGTGAAATATAATTAATTGTCCAAAATTCAAATGTATATGTTTGTTTTCTTGGTGATATGTGATTTATATTGTTATTAAATCTGTCATTATAATGTTTTATCAAATCTTTATCTTCTATCGGTCTTTTAATTAGACACATATTATCTATCCGTGTTTTGTTAACATCTACATATATATAATCATTTTCTTTATCATATACAAATGCTGTTTCTCTTATACTATTGTAACTCAAATTCCAATTATTAAATTGATATTCCCATACAGTAATATTCTCTCTTAAATCACTAAAAAAGATATCATTTCCATTTACATACATTGCTCTTGCTGCATAAATATTCCTTACAATAAAATAACCAATAAATCCAAAAATAATATATAGTAAAAAAAATACTAAAAATGTATATTTAATACTTATCTCTTCCCTGTGTATTAAAATATTTTCATTAGACCTTATTATGTAATTACTATTTGGATAGTCTTTTCTGCATGTAGGGCATTTTCTTATATTCCTTATTTGCATTCTTTTATAACACTTTTCATGTAAAGGTTTATTTATACATGTCTTACATGGTTGTACTCTATCCTTTTCATCAATATTTTCAAAACATATTGGACATATTTCAAATGATTCGTCTTTTACATTTTCTTCATCAACCTCATCTATTTTATAATTTACAGACATCAGTTAAATATAAAACATAGCTAAGTCTTATATTTAATTATACTTAAAGTTATTATCTTTATTTTATACATAATGAAAACAGAAGAAAGTATTAGGCAATTTATAACTAATTTTAATATAGATCAGACTAAAATTTGGATGAAACATGATAATTCAGCATTTAATAAACACTGGTCTCAATATTATAAGAATGATAATGTAGTTATGATTAGACCTTCAGGTAATCCAGCCAATAAAGATACTTTTAATTCAATGATGATGAATTCTGATATTGTATTCGAATCTGGCGAATTACTAAGTATTGAATCAATTGATATTTTTGCTCAGGAAATTGCAGCAGTTGTTACTTATAAACGACATGATAAATTTACATACAAAGGAACTCCAAATAATGATATTTCAATGTTTACAGCGACACTTGAAAAAATAAATGGAGATTGGAAAATCATTTTTGGTACAAGATCTACTGGTGAAAAACCATCTGAATAATATTATTTTAATATTTTATATGAAACTTATACCTCCCTGCATTTTTTAAATATTTTATTATTCCAGAATTTTCATTTATATGGCTACACCAATAAGAATTTTCATAATTTTCTATTACACATAAAAATGTATATAAAAATTTTATTTTAAAATTCATTTCTAATTTTAATTTCCACATACTTGTATTTTTTTGACCATTTTCTTTCACTTTTTCATAAAATGATCTCAATCTAGATTCACTTTTCTTTAAACTATTATTTAATATTTGAGTATATTTCTCTGGTACATAAAATTTTAATTTATTTAATTCATTATACTCTAAATATGTAAATAAATTATCAATTATATTCCATGATAATTTCATAATTTTTATATTTTTCATATAATACTAAAAATATAAAATTTATGTTTAATATATATTAAGAATGTCAAAAACTATTATTGGTATTTCCGGAGGTACTGCATCAGGAAAGACATATTTCGCACAATATTTATCTTCTAAAATTGGTAGCAATTCTTTATTAATTTCACAGGATAATTTTTATTTAAATCCAAAAAAATCTGACCAAGGTTCAATTAAACAAAGGAAATATAATTTTGACTCACCAGATAAAATAGATTTTAATGAACTTAAAAAAGTTATTACAAGTATTAAAAATAATGAAAAAAAAATAAAAATACCACAATATGATTTTTCTACTAGTAAAAGAACTGGATATATTTCAATTTCTGGTAAACCAAATATTATTATACTTGAAGGATTATATATATTATATAATACTGATATTAGGAAATTACTTGATTTAAAAATTTTTATTGATACTGATAATGAAATTCGTTTTGGAAGAAGATTACTTAGGGACTTATCTGAAAGGGGCGCCAATATTAAATCTGAAATACCATATTATTTAAATTATGCAAAACCTTCTTATGATGATCATATTTACCCTACAAAAAAATATGCTGATATTGTAGTTGATGGCAGTAAAAATTTTAACTTACCAATTGATATAGTTTCAAAATTTACAAATAAACCTAAAACTATTTTTATAAGGAAAACAAAAAAAATGTTAAAATATAGGAATAATTCAAAATAAAATATATAGTATATGATATGATAAAAGGAAAAAAACTTAAACTGCAAAAAAATAAAGAAAATATAATAAGTAATGAAACTAGGGATATAGAAAGGGAGAAAAAGATAATAAAAAAGAAAAATAGATGTATAGAGAGAGAAAAAAAAAGAAAAAAAAGGCGGGAAAAATTAATGGTAAAAATGAGTAATATTGGTTTTGGTACAGCTTTATATACATATGGTAAAGAATATAGATTTAATTTTGATGTTATGTATAAAGTATTAGATAATTATTTTAATAATAACAATGGCTATGTTTTAGACACTGCTGACAAATATGGGAATATAGATATTGTTGGTAAGTGTCTTAAGAAATTAAATTTAAATAGAGATTTAATGTATTTAATTGGTAAAATTTATCCTATAACATCATTACCCAAATATAAATCACACAAACTTTTTTCTTCAAATAAAAAGGTATTTATTGAAAAAGTAAATAAAATGTTATTAGATTTACAAACAGACTATCTCGATGAATTATTGATTCATGGTAAAAATTGGGATAGTTATGATAAAAAAGCTTCTGATTATGATTCAGTAAATACTTTTAGTATTATGTATAAATTAAAAAAAAAAGGATTAATTAAAAATATCGGTGTTAGTAATTATACGATAGATGATATTGAAAACA
>MDTD01161673.1_pt1 | contig 11178 bp, 10 predicted proteins | sample 811221 | NCBI WGS metagenome assembly MDTD01 (sample SAMN05326646, study PRJNA326480) | marine metagenome | isolation source: seawater | place: Pacific Ocean: South West | collected 2011
CATGACTCCTCAAAACATTTAATGGTTTTTTTTTAAAATTACTCTTAATAAAAATTAAACTTTTGTAAATGATAGATGCTTTCTTTCTATCACTGTTGGTAAGACGATTATTTCTAGAGCTATATGCAAGGCCATTTTCTTCCCTGACTGTCTTAGAAACAATAAGGTTCAATTCAAACTTTTCAATAATAATTAATTTTTTAATAATTAATACCTGTTGAAAATCTTTTTCTCCGAAATAAACATCGTTTGGATTAAATAATTTTAATAACTTATAAACAATAGTTGCAACTCCATTGAAATGGTTTTTTCTAAATTCACCTTCCATAATCTTATCCAACGGTTCAAAATCATAATAATTTATGGACAAACCATCTTTATACATTTCTTTGACAGATGGATTAAAAACCCTGACTTTGTCTGAAAGATGTTGAATTTTGGAAATATCATTTTTTAGGTTTCTCGGATAATTTTTAAGATCATTAGAATTATTAAATTGGATTGGGTTAACAAAAATACTAACCCAGACAACATCATTTTTATCATAAGCTTGTTCTATCAAAGACAAATGTCCGCTGTGTAATGAACCCATAGTGGGCACTAAACCCATAGTTTTATTTTTTTTTCTGGACTTTTTTAATTGATTTTCAATTTCTTCTGTAAGTGAAACACAAATCATTTAATATAATTTTAACAATTACTGTAGTTATTAATTTCAGCTAAATCTAACATTATTTTTGTAATTTTGCATTTTCATATATAGTGAGATTTAAAGAGAGGATGTTATGATTGGAAAAAAAATACTTTTTGTTTCTTCTGAGGTTATTCCATACCTCCCAAATAACGATATATCATCCCTATCCTACAATTTGCCTAAAATGGTTAATGAAAATGGCGGACAAACCAGGATTTTCATTCCAAAGTATGGTGTAATTAATGAAAGAAGACATCAATTACACGAGGTTATTAGACTTTCAGGAATGAACTTAATTATTGATGACATTGACATGCCCTTGATTATTAAAGTAGCATCCATTCCAAAAGAAAGAATGCAGGTTTATTTTATAGATAACGAAGAATATTTTAAAAATCGAGGTTTACACAGTGATGAAGATAAAAATTTATATAATGACAATGATGAAAGAGCAATTTTCTTTGCTAAGGGAGTTGTTGAAACAATTAAAAAATTGAATTGGTCTCCTGACATAATTCATGTTCATGGCTGGATTGCTTCTTTACTTCCTCTTTACATGAAAGAATATTATAAAGATGAACCATTGTTTAAAAGCTCAAAAGTTGTTGTTTCTATTTATGGGAAAGATGTTTCTGGAAAGTTGAATTCAAAAATTGTGAAAAAAATCAAGTTTGACGAAATAAACAGTGATAGCCTAGCTGTTTTACAAAAATCTACATATACAAATCTATTTAAAAATGCAATTTTAAATTCAGATGGAATTATTTTTGCAGATGACGATATCGATAAATCGATACTGGATTTCGCAAATAAAAGTAAGAAACCAATCCTAAATTGTGGTTTTGTGGATGGCTTTAAAAAAGAATATTTGAATTTTTATTCTACACACATTCTTGGTTAAGCAGATGAATCATATTAAAATTTTTATTGTATTCGCTCTAATCGCTTCATCTTGCAATAAAGAATATAGCACTATTGGATTAAATTTAATTGACAACGATCCATTTAGCACTGACCTTGAGGAAATTCCTATTTTCGTGAAGATGAGAAAAGTACCTCCATACGTTGTAAATCAAATTCAAACTTTTCAGCTTGGCCAATACAAAGACAATATTTTTGGAAACAGCGATGCGGTTTATTTTTCACAAATTTCGTTAGAAACCCCAGGACCAACTTTTGGAATTTTTAATCAAAATGATGAAATAAATGGTATTGATGGAAATATTGCATGTATTCCTGAGGAGGAAAAAATAAAGGATGTTTTTTTAGATATTCCTTTTTTTACTAATGTTGAAGATGATGATAATGACGGTGTAATTAACAGATATGATGTTGATAGTGCAAACCCGGATAGTGACAGTGATGGAGATGGAGTATCGGACATTGAAGAAACTCAAAATGGACAAAATCCTTTGAGTTCTGATACTGACGGAGATGGTATACCAGATGGTGAAGATGATGATTCTGTCAACCCTGACGTAGGTTCAACTCAGTATGACCTAGATTCAATAACAGGAAATGATCAGGCAAAATTTAAAATTAAAGTCAGTGAATTAGATTACTACCTAAGGACCTATGATCCAAATTCAAATTTTGAAAAATTTCAGAAATATTTTTCAAACAATCAAATTGCTTCAAATTTTTCTGGCAAGGTCCTTTTTGATGATGAAGTTCAAATAAACCCAAATGAACTGGTTTTTTGGAACGAAGATGATCCTGAAACACCTGATGATGACGAATCAAAAACTGTTAAAGAACGACTTACTCCAAGATTAAGAATTCCATTAGACAAAGATTTTTTTCAAAAAAATATTATTGACAAAGAGAGTTCTTCAGACTTATTAAATAACGATAGTTTTAAGCTGTTTTTCAAAGGACTTGTAATCAAAGCTTATGATTTTGATGATCCAATTCATATGATTTTAAATTTCAGGGATGCTGAGGTAAGACTAGTATATAATTATAAAAAATACAACAAAAATGGAACAACAGATGACACATCTGACGATACTATTGATGATAAAGAAAACACCTTCAAATTAAAATTAGACGGTTATAGGATTAATTCATTCACAAATGAACCCTACCCTTTGTTCATAACTAATGAAATTAATGACACTATTAACAATCCTAAGTCAGTATATCTAAAAGGTGGAGAGGGTGTTATGGCTGAAATCGAATTGTTTAAAGATCATGATGGGGTTGATTTACTTGATGAAATTAAGCAAAAGGAATGGCTTGTCAATGAAGCTAATTTAACAATGTACATTGATAGAGAAATGATTTCCAGTAATGGTGGAATCGTTGAACCAACCAGACTATATCTTTATGATTTAAACTCAAACCAACCTTTGATAGATTATTTAATCGATGATACAAATGGACCAAAAGACTCTCAAAAAAAAATATTGCATGGTGGAATTTTAGAGCTTGATGAAAATGATAATGGCTTACTTTATAAGATTAAAATTAGTGAGCACATCAATAATGTTATTAGAAAGGATTCCACAAATGTAAAGTTAGGGCTTGTAGTTAGTTCTGATATAAGTAGTTCTTTAATCACAGAAACAGTGGATTCTGAACAGATTAAATCAATACCCTACTCATCTGTCATTAACCCTTTTGGAACTGTATTAATTGGCCCTAACCCAGATCTTTTAAATTATAGTAAAAGGATGAGGTTGAATTTGTACTATACAAAAGCTAAATAACTAACTCATTTTACAGTTGCTTTCTCAATCGAGCGACAGGAGCTCCTATCATTTCCCTGTATTTTGCAACAGTTCTCCTTGCAATGGGGTATCCTTTTTGATTGATTTTTTTTGTCAACTGATCATCAGTTAATGGATTTGTTTTATCTTCAACATTTATTATCTCTCGAAGTTGTTTTTTTATTTCAATTGTTGAAACCTCAATTCCGTCAGAATTTGTAATTCCCTCCGAAAAAAATGATTTTAACAATTTAATCCCGTACGGACTGTCAACATATTTGCTATTTGCAACTCTGGATATGGTTGAAATATCCATATTTATCTTTTCAGCAATATCTTTTAAAATCATCGGTTTAATATCTGTTTCGTCTCCAGAAAGAAAATAGTTTTTTTGAAAATTCATAATTGCTTCCATGGTCAAAACTAAAGTTTGGTTTCTTTGATTGATAGCATCTATAAACCATTTGGCAGCATCTAATTTTTGTTTTATGAATGTCACTGCTTCCTTTTGTGATTTTGATGTATTTTTTGCTGCTTGATATCCGGAAAGCATATTTTTGTATTCTCTGGAAACATAAAGATCCGGTGCATTCCGTGAATTTAGAGTAAGGTTTAATTCATTATCTATAATTTCAATTTTAAAATCAGGTATAATTGTTGAATTGACTTTACCTGATTCATTAAATGCAGCCCCTGGTTTTGGGTTTAATTTTCCAATTTCCCCTATAGCCCCTTTCAGTTCATCTTCATTTATGTTAAGCTTCGATATAATTTTCTTGTAGTGTTTTTTTGTGAACATTTCAAAACTGCTTTCAAGAATATTAATTGCATTTGTAACTTCAATTGAAACTTTCTTTCTTTTTAACTGAATTATTAGACATTCTTTTAAATCACGAGCACCAACGCCGGGTGGATCTAATAAATGAATTATTTCCAATATTTTTTCAACTTCATCAAAGGAAGTATTTATCCCACATGTAAATGCGAGGTCATCTACAATATCATTTAGTTCCCTTCTTAAATAGCCTATCTGATCAACACTTCCAACAAGAAACTGAGCAATTTCTAAATCAACACCCTTGAGTGAAAAAGTTTGAAGCTGATTTTTTAATGATTGATTAAAACTAATTCCAGAAACAAATGGTAAATTTTTTTCCTCATCATCAGGACTGTAATTATTTGAATTTAATTTATAATCAGGGATATCGTCATCATTTAAATAATCATCAATATTTATTTCATCATCATTTGTATTGGTGTCATTTTGACCATTATTCTCATCTAAATAACTTTCATCTTTGCCTGCTTCTAAAGCAGGGTTTTCTTCTATTTCTCTGGCAAGTCTTTGTTCAAGTTCCTGTAAAGGAAGTTGGATTAATTTCATCAGCTGAATTTGCTGAGGAGATAACTTTTGAGATAATTTAAGCTGTAATTTTTGATTTAACATTCGTACTCATTCAGAGCAAAAGTACAAAAATCAGCTCTATATTTAATGGGTGTTAGAATTCAGCATTCCTCGGAGTTCTTGGAAAAGGAATAACATCTCTAATGTTTGACATGCCAGTAGCAAATAGAAGTAATCGTTCGAGCCCCAAACCAAATCCACTATGTTTAACGGTACCGTATTTCCTTAAATCTAAATACCACCACAATTCTTTTTGATCGACTTTTAATTCTTTCATTCTAGACTTCAATACTTCAAGCCTTTCCTCTCTTTGAGATCCGCCAACTATTTCTCCAATTCCAGGGAAAAGAATGTCCATCGCTCTAACAGTCTTGTTGTCATCATTCATCCTCATGTAAAAAGCTTTGATTTTAGCAGGATAATCGTAAACTACAACGGGTCTCTTAAAATGCTTTTCGACAAGATATCTCTCATGTTCACTTTGGAAATCAACTCCCCACTGATCAATTAGGTATTTAAATTTCTTCTTTTTGTTTGGCTTACAACTTTTAAGTATTTCGAATGCATCAGAATACGTGATTCTTTTAAAATCATTATCCACAACAAATTTTAATCTTTCAATCAGGTTTAGTTCATTTCTTTCTCTTTCAGGTTTACTTTTGTCTTCCTGTTCTAGCCTATTTTTTAAAAATAATAAATCATTTTTGCATTCATTGAGCAAATTTTTTAATACAAACTTTATAAATTTCTCAGCAAGATTTATATTATCGTTTAGATCGTAAAAAGCCATCTCAGGTTCAATCATCCAAAATTCAGCCAGATGCCTGGATGTATTTGAGTTTTCAGCCCGGAATGTTGGCCCAAAAGTGTATACATTCCCAAGACCCATGGCCAGACTTTCTGCCTCTAGTTGTCCTGAAACGGTAAGATTTGTCTCTTTTGAAAAGAAATCAGATTTATAATCTACATTTTTATCAGTGTCTTTAGGAATGTTCATTAAATCTAGAGTAGTTACTTTGAACATTTCTCCTGCACCTTCTGCGTCACTTCCAGTTATGATAGGCGTATTAACATAATAAAATCCCATTTCTTTGAAAAATTTGTGAATCGAAAAAGAGATATTAGATCTTATTCTCATAATAGAACTAAAAGTATTAGTTCTTGCTCTCAAGTGTGCATTTTCTCTCAAAAATTCAAGTGAGTGTCTTTTGGGCTGAATAGGGTAGGTCTCTATATCACACTCACCCAATATTTTTACATTATTAACATCTACCTCAATGTCTTGACCCCTACCTAAACTTTTTTTCAATATCCCTTTGATTTCTAATGAGGCTCCTGAATTAATTTTTTGAAGAATTTTAGGATCAGTTTTTTCAAAATCAACCACGCATTGAACACTTTCAGTTGAAGATCCATCATTTAATGAAATAAACCTATTTGATCGGAATGTTTTAACCCATCCTTTTAAGGTCACTGACTGTGAATCAGGCTTTAAATCTAATAATTCTTTTATTTGGTAATATCTCATCTAGTTAAAGAAAAATTGTTGATAAAAAACGTACTTTAAATAGGGTAGCATATTATACTGAAAGAATTTCTTTTTCTTTTTTTAAATAAATATCATCAGCCTTTTTAATATAATCGTTTGTCAATTCTTGAATATCCTCTTCGGAAATTGATTTTTGATCTATTGAAACGTCACATTTTTTTAATTCATTATTAGCATCTTTACGAGCATTTCTTATACTAACTTTAGTTTTTTCAATTTCAATTTTAGAAATTTTAACTAACTCTTTTCTTCTTTCCTCGGTAAGTGGAGGAATAGTTATTATAATAGACTCACCATTGTTCATAGGATTGAATCCAAGATTGGAGGTTAGTATTGCCTTTTCAATGTCTTGAAGTTTATCTTTCTCCCAGGGCTGAATTGAAATGGTTTGTGCATCGGGAGTATTAATATTAGAAACCTGTGAAATCGGTGTTAGACTACCATAGTATTCAACTAGAACACTAGAAATCATTGAAGGGTTCGCTTTTCCAGCACGAATATTCAAAAGTTCTTTTTCTAAATGAACAATCGAGTTCTGCATAGATTCTCGACATGCTTCAATAATGAATTCAATCTCATCCATTTTAATCAATTTACTTTAGTTCCAATTTTTTTTCCACTTAATATATTTTTTAAATTTCCTTTTTTGTTCATGTTAAAAACAACTATAGGAAGATTATTTTCTTTGCTCAAGGTGAATGCTGTTGAATCCATGATTTTTAGATTTTTATCTAGAACTGTATCAAAAGAGATGTTATCAAACATAGTGGCATTTATGTTTTGTTCAGGATCGGAATCAAAAATACCATCTACTCTTGTACCTTTAAGTATCACATCTGCATTAATTTCAATGGCCCGTAACACTGCTGCTGAATCAGTAGTAAAAAAAGGATTTCCAGTTCCACCTCCAAATATTACAACTCTCCCCTTTTCCAAATGCCTGACTGCTTTTCTTTTGATATAGGCTTCGGCTACAGCTTCAATTTTGATAGCAGTCTGTAATCTTGTTTGAATCTTTATTTCTTCTAGAGCACTTTGCAATGCTAAACCGTTTATAACAGTTGCTAACATGCCCATATAATCTCCTTGAACTCTATCCATCCCATTACTTGCAGCAGACACTCCTCTGAAAATATTTCCACCCCCTATCACTATAGCTACTTCAATCCCAAGTTTCATTATGCTTTCAATTTCTTTAGCATACTGATTGATTCGAACAGGATCAATTCCATATTGCCTTTCACCCAGGAGTGCTTCGCCACTAAGTTTTAACAAGATTCTTTTATAAATCATATGATTATTATCCAAATATAATCAATGATTTTTTAAAAAATAAAAATTTTAAACCAGGGAAACTCTTTTAAAGCCAACAACTTCAAGATCATTATCAAAAGACTTCAAGTATGAAGAAACACTTTGCTTATTGTCTTTTATAAAAGCCTGATTAACTAAGGTGTTTTCTTTAAAAAATTTTTTCAATTTTCCTTTTGCGATATTATCTAACATGGCTTCAGGCTTACCTTCCTGTCTTAATTGATCCTTTGCAATTTCAATCTCTTTCTCAATAATATCTTTATCTACTCCTTCTTCGTTTAAAGCAATAGGGTTCATAGCAGCAGCTTGCATGGCTATATTCTTAGAAACCTCTTCAGCTCCTTCAATGTAGTGTGATAGTCCAGAAAGGGTTGCAATTTTATTTCCAGCGTGAACATATTTTCCTACGTGAGGACAACATAGAGTTTCAAAGTTACCGATAACTAATTTTTCACCTATTACACCGGTTTGTTCAACAAGCTTTTCAGAAACAGACATAGAATCTATTTTACTATCCAATAGATCATCCAAACTTTCACAAGCCAATGCTAATTCAGCTATTTTATTTGCTAATTCTAAAAAACTTTCATTTTTGGCTACAAAATCAGTCTCACAATTTAATGAAATTATGATTCCTTTATTAGAACTCGAATTAACCTTGGCAATAACTGCACCTTCAGACGAATCTCTGTCAGCACGTTTTGCAGCAACTTTTTGCCCCTTCTTTCTTAAAACCTCAATAGCTAAATCAAAGTCTCCATTTGATTCTACTAAAGCTTTTTTGCAGTCCATAATACCAGCACCAGACATTTTCCTAAGTTTATTGACTTCTACAGCAGTTATTTTTACCATTATTCTTCTTTTTTGTTAATTTTTTTTCGAACTCTTTTCTTTTTTTCATTGTTTTCAGACTTTTCAGTATCAGAGTTATCATTTATTTTGGATTGACTTTTATCTTCATCATTTACGTCATCTTTATTTTTGCTTGAATTTTCTTTTTCTTCAATTGCCTTTTCATTTTCTTTCTCTTTCTCACGAATAGATAACCCATCCTTGATTGCACCAGATACATGATCTAATATGAGGTTTATAGATTTTGAGGCATCATCGTTAGAGGGGATTGAAAAATCAACTTCTCTAGGGTCACAATTTGTATCGACCATAGCAAAAATTGGTATGTTTAATTTTTGAGCTTCTTTTACAGCAATATGCTCCCTTCTGATGTCAACAACAAAAATTGCTCCTGGAAGTCTAGTCATTTGGGAGATTGACCCAAGGTTTTTTTCTAGCTTAGCTCGGAGACGAGTAATTTGGAGTTTTTCTTTTTTTGAAAGAGACTCAAAAGTACCATCTTGCTTTGTTCGGTCAATGGCTGACATTTTTTTGACGGCCTTCCTTATTGTCACAAAATTAGTTAACATCCCACCCGGCCATCTTTCTGTGATGTACGGCATATTAACCTCAGATGCATATTTGGAAACTATTTCTTTTGCTTGTTTTTTAGTCGCAACAAACAAAATTTTTCTTCCAGAGGAGGCAATCTTTTTTAGAGCTTCAGAGCATTCCTCGAGTTTTGCTGCTGTTTTATATAGATTTAAAATGTGAATCCCGTTTTTCTCCATGAATATGTAGGGAGCCATATTGGGATTCCATTTTCTAGTTAAGTGTCCGAAATGAACACCAGCCTCCAATAGGGGCTTTATTTCAATTTTTGCCATTTTTTTTAGTTTACGTTCCGTATGATTAGCAATAAATTTTTAAAATTTATTTAGATGCTAAACTAAACTTCGCAATGCGAAATACGACAACTGGTTATTAACAATAAAATTTGAACGTTTTTCCAATCTAAAAGGTTATCTTTTAGAAAATTGGAACTTCTTTCTGGCCTTTTTCTGACCATATTTTTTTCTTTCAACCATTCTAGGATCACGTGTTAATAGCCCTTCCTTCTTAAGAATAGGTCTATAATCTTGATTGAATTCACATAAAGCACGTGAAATAGCTAGAGATATAGATTCGGCTTGTCCATTTACACCTCCACCATAGACGTTAGCTGTAAAGGTGAAATTTTTAATATTTTCAGTCAATTCTAGTGGTTTTTTGATTTTAGTTTGTAATGAAGAAGTAGGGAAATACTCTTCTAAAGTTTTTCCATTTATTTTGAGTTCGTTACCACCCTGCTTCATGTAGACCCTTGCTACTGATTTTTTTCTTCTTCCGATTGTATGGATAACTTCCATTATTTAAATTCTTTTAAATTTATGATAGTGGGATTCTGGCCATCATGATTATGTTCACCATCAGAGTAAACCTTCAAATTTCTAAAAAGTACAGATCCAAGTTTATTTTTGGGAAGCATACCTTTGACTGACTTTTCAATAAGTTTTGAAGGATTTTTGTCATATATAGATTGAGCAGTTTCAAATCTTTGTCCGCCTGGATAACCAGTATATCTTACATATTGTTTAGAATTCCACTTTTTACCAGATAAATTGATTTTGTTTGCATTTATAACAATTACATTATCTCCGCAATCAACGTGAGGAGTAAAACTAGGTTTGTGCTTACCCCTCAATAGCTTTGCAACTTTAGAGGACAACCTACCTAAAATCTGGTTGGTGGCATCAACAACAACCCACTTTTTTTCAACAGTTTTTGAATTAGCAGATACAGTTTTGTAAGAGTTAGAATCCAAATTGAATACTTTTTTGTTTATTGGCCAGCAAACTTACAATAATAAATGCAATCTACAAATGAACACACGCTAAAAAATTAATGGGCGTCAAACCAATTTTCTCCTTTGCCTATATCCACCTTTAGAGGGACTTTTAATTGAAATGCATTTTCCATTTCATTTTTTATCATGCTAGTCACATATGCAACTTCATTTTTGTAAACTTCAAAAACTAACTCATCGTGAACTTGAATAAGAATTTTTGACTTTAATTTTTCTTTTATAATATGGTCTTGAATATTGATCATTGCTAACTTTATTATATCAGCTGCACTCCCTTGTACAGGGGCATTGACAGCATTTCTTTCAGCAGCTCCTCGGATCATTGGATTTCTTGAATTAATATCTTTTAAAAAACGTTTTCGTTTTAAAACTGTTTCCACAAATCCATTATCTCTGGCAAAATTGATTTGATTTGAGATGTATTTTTTTAAACCGGGATAAGCCTCATAATAAGAATCTATAATTTCTTTCGACTCAGATCTCGATAGATCGGTTTGATTACTGAGACCAAAAGCAGAAACCCCATATATAATACCGAAATTAACTGTCTTCGCATTGGACCTTTGTTCTCTTGTTATTTCATCAATTCTTACATTAAAAATTTTAGACGCTGTCGATGAGTGGATGTCTATGTCATCCTTGAAAGCTTGAATCATATTCTTATCATTACTTAGAGATGCAATTACCCTAAGTTCAATTTGGGAATAATCTGCAGCTATCATTACATAATCATTGTTTTCACAAATAAATGCCTTTCTGATCTCTCTA
>MDTD01127609.1_pt1 | contig 11177 bp, 12 predicted proteins | sample 811221 | NCBI WGS metagenome assembly MDTD01 (sample SAMN05326646, study PRJNA326480) | marine metagenome | isolation source: seawater | place: Pacific Ocean: South West | collected 2011
CTTCCATCTTGCTGCCAAATTAATGATAGAATTTTTTTATAATTAAATTCTTTTATTAATTTCATCCAAAAACATTCTAAGAAGTAAGTCTTTATTTTACTTAATTTATCTTTGCAAAGTGAGATATGAGCTCAATAATTCCAACTCAAGATACTATAGCGGCAATAGCTTCGGCAATAAGCATTGGTAAAGGAGGAATAGCTATCATAAGAGTATCAGGATCAGAAGCAATAAATTCATGCAGAAAAATTGTAAAAACAAAATCCAAAAACGCATGGCGTTCAAATAGAGTTTTTCATGGCTTTGCAATTGATCTTGTTGATAAAAAGTTAGTTGATGAAATTTTAATATTAGTCATGAGGGCTCCAAATAGTTTTACTGGAGAGGATATTGTAGAAATAAATTGTCATGGAGGCATTATCATTGTAAATAGAATATTAGGAATTCTTTTAAAAGATCCTAATGTTAGATTGGCTAATAATGGAGAATTTAGCCAAAGAGCTTTTTTAAATGGCAAGATTGATTTAACACAAGCTGAAGCAATAAATCAATTAATTAAAGCAAATAATATTCGAGCAGCAGAAATTGCATTTAAGGGAATCCAAGGAGAAGTCAGTAATAAGATAAATAATATTAAAGATTTATTAATTGCACAGTTAGCAGAAATTGAGGCACGCGTAGATTTTGATGAAGATTTCCATGATTTTAATTATGCTAAGTTCTCTAGAGAATTAGAATCTACTAAAAATAGAATAGTTAATTTAATTGAAATAACAAAGAGGAATAGTTATATAGAGAAGGGAATATCGATAGCTTTAATTGGTAAAACGAATGTAGGAAAAAGTTCTTTATTGAACTTGCTCGCTAAACAAAAAAAAGCAATTGTTACTGAAATACCTGGAACAACACGAGATATAATTGAGGTAAATTTATTATTGAAAGATTTACCAATTAGAATAGTCGATACAGCGGGTATAAGAGATACGAAAGATTATATTGAAAACATTGGCATTCAAAAAAGTCGAGATATGATTAAAGAATGCGACTTTATTATTTATATATATGATCTTGCAATGGGATTAAATGAAGAGGATAATGAAATTATAAAGAGAATACCACCTGATAAATTAATAACAATATTAGGCAATAAAAAAGATCTTATAGATATCAATAAATTAAATTCAAAGAAAAATAGTGAAGAAATAGTTTTTATGAGTATTAAAGAAAATATTGGAGAAGATTTTTTAATCGAAAAAATTATTGAAAAATGTGGTAATAAAGAATACGAAGATATAGAGATATTTCTTAATGAAAGACAAATATCAAATTTACAAGATTGTTTAAAAAACTTAAATGATACTATTCCAATAATTGAGAATAAATTACCTTTTGATCTTTTATCTATTGAATTAAGAGAAAGTATAAAGAATATTGCAAAATTAACAGGTGAAGAATTAACTGAAGAATTATTAGATAATATTTTTTCAAAGTTTTGTATTGGGAAGTAAAACTTTAATAAAATAATAAACAATTAATTTAACTTTAAAAGTTAAAATATTTAATGAAATTGAAATTTAAATTGTGGACTGGGAAACAAATCAAATTCGAAAGATAATCGATGATTGGATTAAAGAAGATATAGGTAATGGAGATTTAACAAAAGGATGTATTACTAAAGATATTGGGAAGGCTTACTGGATTGCAAAAGAGGATGGAGTTTTTTGTGGAATTGAAATTATTAAAAGAATTTTTTATAGGATAGATAAAAAAATAAATTTTAAACCTTTTATAAAAGATGGTGAAATGTTTTGTAAAAATCAAACTTTAATAGAATTAAATGGTTCTCCAAGTAGTTTATTATCAAGTGAAAGAATTGCATTAAATATTGCGATGCATCTTTCAGGTATTACGACACATACCAACAAAATAGTACAAAAGCTGAAGAATACAGAAATAAAGTTAGCCGATACTAGAAAAACCACTCCTGGATTACGAAATCTTGAAAAGTATGCCTTTAAATGTGGGGGAGGAATTAACCATAGAATGGGCCTCTACGATGCCGCTATGCTTAAGGAAAATCATATTGCTTGGAGTGATAATATAACAAATTCAATCAAACGAATTCGTTCAGATGCTCCTTTTACTACTCATATTATTGTAGAGGCAGAAAATATTTCTCAAGCTGAAGAGGCTATATTAGCTGGGGCAGATAGTATTTTATTAGATGAAATAAGTCCAAATATTTTAAAAAAGAACATAAATTATTTGAGGGAAGTTTCTCTAAATAGTAATTTAAAACGTAATAAGAGTGAATTAATAATAGAAGTTTCTGGAATAAATCCTGATGAAATCGAAAAATATCTCATAAAAGGCATTAACTTAATATCTACAAGTTCATCAACAACCAAAAGTAAATGGATCGATTTCAGCATGCGTTATATTAGTTAAATTACAAAATAAAATTAATCTTTTATTTATATGCTTTCTTCATTTAATATCCTAACAAAGTACTTTGAGATTTCTCTTAAGGAGAATTTGCACAAAAACAATAAATCAAAAGAATTTGACAATATTAGAAAAAATATAATAGTGCAATCCTCTAAAGAAGAATTTGGAGATTATCAATCAAATATAAGTCTCGTTTTATCAAAAATTTATGGTAAAAATCCAAAATTAATTGCTCTAGAAATTATAGATCTAGTGAAAAAAAATAAAGAAATTGAAGAAACTATTGAGAAGTTAGAAATAGCGGGTCCTGGCTTTATAAATATTTCTCTCAGAAAAGAAGTTTTTATTAATAATCTAATTGAAAATTTAAGATGTGAAAGAGTGGGAATCCCTCTCGTTCATTCAGACAATAACAATCATATTAAAAAAATAATAGTAGATTTTTCTAGTCCAAATATTGCTAAAGAAATGCATGTTGGACACTTGAGATCAACTATTATTGGAGACTCAATATCAAGAATTTATGAATTAAGAGGTTATAGAGTATTAAGATTAAATCATGTTGGTGATTGGGGCACACAATTTGGTATGCTCATTGCATTTTTAAAAGAAGAATATCCTGGAGATTTAAGTAATATTGGAAATATTAAAATCGGTGATCTTGTAAATTTTTACAAGTCTTCCAAAAAAAGATTTGATAATGAAAGTGAATTTCAGAAAAAAGCAAGAGAAGAAGTAATTAAATTACAAAGAGGAGATGAGAAGTCTATTGAAGCATGGCAATTATTATGCAACCAATCTAGAAAAGAATTTAATTTAATATATAAGATCTTAAACATAGAAATAGAAGAAAGAGGAGAATCTTTTTATAATCCATTTCTTAAATCAATAGTAGACGAGCTTAGATTAAAAAATATATCTGTAGAAGATCAAGGAGCTCAATGTGTTTTTTTAGAGGGATTAAATAATAAAGAAGGTCGTCCTTTGCCACTAATAATTCAGAAAAAAGATGGTGGTTATAATTATGCCACTACTGATCTTGCTGCGATTAGATATCGATTTAGTAAAGATACAAAAGGAGATGGAGCTGATAAAATTATATATGTAACCGATCAAGGTCAGGCTAACCATTTTTATGGTGTTTTTCAGGTGGCATCTAAAGCAAAATGGATGCCTGAAGGATGTGAATTAATTCATGTACCATTTGGTTTAGTTCAGGGTAGTGATGGTAAGAAACTTAAAACAAGAGAAGGAAAAACTATTCGACTAAAAGATTTATTAAAAGAAGCCATAAAAAGAGCCAAAGAAGACTTAATTAAAAGAATAGAATTAGAAAAAAGAATTGAAGATGATAATTTTATTAATAAAACATCCAATATTATTGGCATTGGAGCAGTAAAGTATGCAGATCTTAGTCAAAATAGAATAACAAATTATCAATTTAGTTTTGATAAAATGCTTTCTTTAAATGGCAATACAGCTCCTTATCTTCTTTATACACTAGTAAGAATTTCAGGAATTAATCGAAAAAATGAATTAAAGGATATTACCTCTGAATACACCTCTATTTATTTTGAAGATTTAAATGAATGGAAACTACTCAAAAAATTATTGAAATTTGATGAAATAATAATATCAGTTGAGAATGATTTATTGCCTAATAGATTATGTAATTATTTATTTGAACTCTGTCAAATATTTAATAGATTTTACGATCAGTTACCTATCCTAAAAGCAAAACAAGAAACGAGAAATTCAAGATTAGCTCTTTGTTCTCTAACTGAAAAAACATTAAAGTTAAGTTTAAATCTTCTCGGCATTGAAACTCTAGACAGAATGTAATGTCAAACAAAAAACAATTTAATTATCTAATGCCTGAACCAAATAAAGATATAAGATATCTTAATTCTTACTCTGCACCTCTAGAGGATAGAAGAAATTTATTAAGATTAGACTTTAATGAGAATACAATAGGACCTAGTGAAAAAGTTTATCGAGCAATCCAAAATATTAAAATAAATGAAATTTCAATTTATCCAGAATATGATATTTTAAAAAATAAAATTTGTTTAAATTATAATAAAAGAAAAATATTTGAGAAGGATGAAATTGGAATTTTCAATGGAGCAGATGCTGCAATAAATGCAATATTTAAGGCTTATGGTGAACAAAATGAACTATTTCTGACTACTAACCCAACGTTTGGATATTATTTCCCATGTGCAAAAATGCAAGGTATGCATATATTATCTTGTTCTTACATCGGAAATAACTTTGAATTTCCTATTAAAAATTTCTGTGAAGAAATCAAAGCCAATAGTCCAAAGATAATTTTTATATGTAATCCAAATAATCCAACTGGGACAGTAATAAGTGCTGAAGATATTATAAATATTGCAAATCAAAATCAGAAATCTTTAATTGTAGTTGATGAATTATATGAAAAATTTTATGGAGATAGCCTTCTTGAAAAAATAAATTTTAAAGATACAAAAAATATTATTGTAGTTCAATCACTCTCTAAAACTGCAGGATTAGCAGGACTCAGAATAGGTTTTGCATTTGGTAATTCTCAATTAATTAAATATATCAATAAGGTTACTGGACCATATGATGTAAATAGCTTCGCAGTTGCTGCAGCCAGTGCAGCTTTAGATGACCTAGAATATATAGATGATTATGTCCTAAAAGTTAAAGAAGCAAGAAGCTGGATTAAAGGAAAATTTGAATCCATTAATATTAGAAACAATTTTAATGCAGGAAATTATTTTTTAATTTGGCCAAAGATGGATCCTAAAGTTATGGAGAGGAAAATGAAAGATGAAGGAATCTTAATAAGAAGCATGGATAATAAAAAAGATATTGAAGAATCAGTAAGAGTTAGTATTGGAACAAAAGAACAAATGCAATTTTTTTGGGAAACTTATAAAAAATTAGATTTTTAATAAATCATTTTTTAAAAATATAAATTAATTTGTTTTTATTTTTATTAGATTTGATTCTAAAGGTGTCACCAACATATTTAACTTTATATTCTGAAGAATTTTCTAGAAATTGATTTTCATTAGTTAATTCACAACCTTCTATATTTTTATTATTTTTATTAAAATGAACTGGAATAATAATCTTAGGGTTTATTATTTTTACTATTTCAGCAGCCTCTTTACCAGAATAGGACTTTTCACCTCCGCCAATAGATATAAATAAAATATCAGGTCTATTTATTAGTATTTGATCTTCAAAAGTAATATTACCAGCAGCTCCGCTCATATGTACAATCTTAAAATCACTTTGACGCCAAGTCCAAACGGTTGCCATTCCAAATCTTCTACCTTTAAAACGATCATGTGGAATAGATATTCCGTTTATAATTAAATCCTTATATTTATAAGTACCAGGATCAACAAACATTAAACTATTACTAGGATTGTAACCTTCATCAGCCAATCGCGAACTTGCAAGAATAAAGTCTCTCTCTACATTACTTTTTTCTTTTAAGTTAACAGCACAACCAGTGGCTTTGAATGGATTAATTAAAATAGAAACATCATTACCTTGTATTAAAAATTGACTATGGCCATAATTCCTTAAAAACAAATCTTCAGCCCTTAAATTGGTTGGGATCAATAAGGCTATTAAAAAAAATAATTTTTGTATAATAATGAAATTAGACATAAGGCATTTTTATAAATTGTACATCTCTTGGGCAATTTTTAGAAAATTACCAATTAATTTATGACCAAATTGAGTTAATACACTCTCTGGATGAAATTGAATACCATTTATATGAACATATTTCTTATGACAAATACCCATAATAGTTGAGTCTTCAAGATAAGCAGTAACTTCAAAACAGTCTGGCAACGTAGCAGAATCAACTATCAAACTGTGATACCTAGTAGCTAAAAATGGTGAGTTAATTTTATCAAATATTCCTTTTTGATTATGAAAAATTTTTGAGGTTTTACCATGCATTAATTCTTTACCGATAATAACTTTACCTCCATAAGCTTGAGCCAATGCCTGATGACCTAAGCAAACACCAAGGGTGGGAATGAATTTAGATATTTCTTTTAAAATTGGTATGCAAATTCCAGATTGATCAGGGTTACCCGGACCTGGAGATAATAATATGCCTTTTGGATTAAGTTCAGTAATCTCCCTTAAATTAATTTCATCATTCCTCTTTACTAAAATATCTTTTGTAATAAGATACTCTGAAGATAATTCTCCCAAGTACTGCACCAGATTATAAGTAAAACTGTCATAATTATCGATAACCAAAAACATTTTTATTAATTAAATAGGAGTAACCTTATTTTAGGAATAAATATAAACGCAGCAACAAAAATTGAGTTAATAGATGCCAATAAAACTGAAGCGGCTGAACAATCCTTAGCTATTTTTGCTAACTTGTTATACTCATTATTGATACTTAAATCTACTAAAGTTTCAATTGCTGTATTTATTAATTCAAGAATTAATACTGAAAAGATTGTTGCAATTACTGAAATAAATTCATATTTATTACAATTCATTATTAAGCAAAAAGCTATTGCTAATAAACCAAGGAAAATTTGTATTCGAAAATTTCTTGTAGATTGAAAACAATAACTTAATCCAAAAAAAGCATATTTCAAACTATAAAATACATTTTTTGAAACCTTATAAGATTTTCTACTATTTTTTAGAAATTTAGTTTTATTCTTCATAAAATCTTTTTAATTTATAAACTCATTATTTAATTCTGAAATTAAATATTCTTGTATATTAAGCATATTCTCCAACTGATTATGATCTTGATGGTCCCATCCTAATAAATGGAGTAAACCATGACTTGCTAGCCAAATAACCTCTTTCTCAACTGAATTATTGTATTCTAAAGATTGTTTAATAGCCATTTCAAAAGATATAAATATATCTCCTAATTCAACGCAAGTTAAATTATTTTGTAAGTCATTATGAGAAATAATAGGAAAAGATAAAACATCTGTTGGGCCTGATTTATTTAACCATTTTTGGTTTAGTTTTGAAATTTTTAAATCATCTATAATTTCAAAGCTCAATGAAAAAGATTTCTTATTTAATAAAGAATTTGGCACAGACTCTTGAAATTCATTAATTAATATTTGAATCCATTGTAAAAATGTATTTTCCCAAAAATTTTCTTCAAAAATTATGTTTTGACTGCTGTTAGTAATAAAATAATTAGGAGGAATCTGAAATGCTTTTTTAAAAACCAGCTCAATCTTTTCTACATAATTATTCTTATATTTCATATTATTTAAACAGGTAAATTTGGCTTAGCTAGAGTTGCTAACAATATTAATAAAACAAATAAAATTAAAAATGTTATGGAAAAATGTAATAAACTTTTGCTGCCTTTTTTTACCATATTACGCATAGCTAATTTTATAAAGCTTGGAGCAGCAATTTTTTTTACTTCTTTTTTTTCGTTTTTTAAAGACATCTTGTTTTATTCTTCCAATGGGGCACCTAACATTAATAATTCGTATATAAAAGAATCTATGTTACCATCAAGAACGCCTTGAAGATCATTAGTCTCTTTCATCGTTCTTAGATCTTTAACTAATTGATAAGGATTAAAAACATAGTTTCTTATTTGATTGCCCCACGCCGCTTCAATTATATCTCCCTTAATATCTGCTATTTTCTCAGCCCTCTGTTCTTTAGCTATGATAAGTAATTTTGATTTTAAAAGAATCATAGCTTTTTCTTTATTTTGCAGCTGTGATCTTTCTTGTGTACACCTTACAGCAATACCTGTTGGCAAATGAGTAATTCTTACTGCAGTCTCAACTTTATTAACGTTTTGTCCACCTGCTCCTCCTGATCTACTTGTAGTAATTTCTAAATCTTTTTCTGGAATTTCCAAAGAAATATCTTCATCTATCTTAGGCATAACCTCAACTCCAGCGAAACTAGTTTGCCTTTTACCATTAGCGTTAAAAGGAGAAATTCTTACCAATCTATGAGTACCTTTTTCATTACGTAAATATCCATATGCATATTTGCCTTCTACTTCAAAAGTAACGCTTTTAATTCCAGCTTCATCTCCTTCAGACAATTCATTTATGATCAAATTCATTGAATGATTATCTGCCCACCTAGAATACATTCTGAGTAATATTTGAGCCCAATCTTGCGCATCTGTACCACCTGCTCCCGCATTAATTGAAACAACAGCATTCTCTTTATCATATTCGCCACTTAGTAATCTTTGAAGTTCCCATCTATCCAAATTTTCTTTTAATACTTCTAAACCTTTTTTTGATTCTTGAATTAATTCATCTTCTGGTTCTAAGGAATAAAGATCCAGAGAAGCATTAGCATCTGAAATGAATGATTGCCATTTATCTAATAAATTAAGTTGTTCTCTTACATCATCAAGAGTTCTCATAAGAATTTTAGCTTCACTCTGATTATCCCAGAATTCAGGTATGGAAGCTTGCTTTTCTAAATCTAATTTTTGAGCTTTAAGTCTAGGAACGTCAAAGACAGTCCTGAGCTTTACTCAGGCGATCTGTTAACAAGGAAAGATCTTTTCTAAATTCTGTGAGATCTAACAAAATAGAAAAATTTAATATATATAATCTAACAAGCCTTATTATTTAATAGTATAAAGTAAAGAATATTTAAAAAAATGAAAAAAGTTGAAATTTATACGTGGCAATATTGCCCATTTTGTATTCGTGCAAAATCTTTACTGAAGAAAAAAAATATAGATTTTACAGAATATAAAATTGATGGGAATGAATCTGAAAGGGAGAAAATGACTGCTAGAGCCAATGGGAGGAGATCTCTTCCTCAAATTTTCATAGACAATAATGGTATTGGAGGATGCGATGATCTTTATCTATTAGAAGAAGAAAACAAATTAGATGCATTAATTCAATAATCTAGATGAAATTCCTTTTTGTCATTGATCCAATTACTAACATTAATCCAACAAAAGATTCATCAGCTGCACTTATGGAGGCAACTTTTAAAAAGGGTATTGATGTTTGGATATGTACTCCACAAGATCTTGAAGCCAGAGGTGATGAAGTATGGGCGTCTTGCATTCAAATCAAACCTATACCGTGGTTCGAATCAAATGGCAATAGTTGCATTCAACTAGCAAATTTTAGTTGCATATGGATGAGAAAAGATCCACCTGTTGATGAAGGTTACTTATATGCCACTCATCTTCTTGAGGTTGCAGAAAGGAAGGGAGTAAAGGTTGTTAATAAGCCTTCGTCTTTAAGAGCATGGAATGAAAAGTTAGGTGCCTTAAGATTTAGTAATCTAATGGCACCAACAATAGTGGCTAGCAAAGTTAATGATTTAATGAATTTTGCAAATAATAATGAAGATGTAGTAATTAAACCTTTGGGAGGTAAAGGTGGACAAGGAGTTATCAGATTAACTAATGATTCACCTGGAATAAAAGCACTTATTGAATTGATTACATGCCAAGAGCAACTACCCGTTATGATGCAAAAATTCATTCCAGAAGTTAGAGATGGAGACAAAAGAATAATTATTGTTAATGGAAAACCTTTAGGAGCCATTAATCGTATTCCCCAAAAAGGAGATTTTAGAAGTAACTTAGCAATGGGAGGAAAAGCTGTAAAAACCTCATTAACACATCAAGAAAATAATATATGTTTTGAATTAACTAAGCATCTTAAACAAGAAGGATTATTTTTCGTAGGCATAGACGTAATTAATGGAATGCTTAGTGAAATAAACGTAACCAGTCCAACAGGTCTTAGAGAAATTGAAAAATTATCAAATAAGTCAGTCTCTGAAGAGGTAATTGATAAATTACTCAATTTAATTAACTAAATAATCATCAAAAATTTGAATAGCTATAGATTCTAATTTCAGCTTAATTTCTTGAATCTCTTTTTCACAAACTGATCCCTTAACTAAGCCTGACCCAGCTATAAATTCAATATATCCATTAATGATTCTTGCTCCCCTTAATGCAACTCTAAAATCAGAATTACCTTGATTATCAACCCAGCCAATTGGTGAAGCATAATTTCCTCTATCAAAATTTTCAAGACTACTAATTAATCGTAATGATTCATCTTTTGGATAACCACATACAGCTGGAGAAGGATGCAATATATCAAGTAATTTGAATGGACACAATTTATTCATATCAGCATGAATCAAAGTACAAAGATGGGCTATATTTCCGCATTCCTTAACACTTAATTTGCCTTTTTTAAAAGTATTGACATTTAATAATTGCAAACTTTCAATTAAATAATTAATTACAAAATTATGTTCCCTGATATTCTTCTCGCATTTGAGCGAATTATCAATATCTTCTCCTATTAATCCAGTACCAGCAATAGCTTCTAGTATTAATTTATTATCATAATATGAAAATAATTTTTCTGGTGAAGCTCCAAATATTAAATCATTCTCATTTCTTTTCCAAACATATCTACAGGAGTTAGGGTGATAAAGTTTAAATCTTTTTAGAATTTTTATGATATTTAAACTATCCTTGATTTTTAAACTTAATTTATATCCTAAAACTAATTTATCAATTGATCCATCATTTATTAATTGGATAGCCTTAGATATGTTTTGATTTAACAATTCATATGATTGATTAAAAGTCCGATAGAAATTATTTATTGAGATCTTGTTAAATTTATAATCTATTTTCTGATTTTTTTCAGAAATAATTTTACTTCTTACAGACC
>MDTD01135682.1_pt1 | contig 11176 bp, 16 predicted proteins | sample 811221 | NCBI WGS metagenome assembly MDTD01 (sample SAMN05326646, study PRJNA326480) | marine metagenome | isolation source: seawater | place: Pacific Ocean: South West | collected 2011
AATTCCAAGAAGAAGAGTATAATCTCTTATAGAATTAGGGCCCGTTTTGTAATGGGCCCTTTCTAATGAATATGAGAATAATTTGTTATAAATCATACAACGATTATATTACACACGATTTCCCGAAGGAAGAATTGCTAGATATTTTAAAAATTTGTGAAGAATTAGGTATAAAATGGTACTGTATTGTCTATGATTCTCCAACCGATTAAAAAAATCCTTATTTTTCAAGGGTTTACACACCAAAAAAAAATTAAAAAAAGTGCATAAAAAGGTTGACCTTTTCACCAAGATGTCTTATTATATATGTATAGTTAGAAAATAAACAATTTAAGAAAGAGGTCTCAAATGGCACAATTAAAAAGACAAAGGAAGAATAAAAAAGGCGAAACAATAGTAGAAGTTCTTCCTACTAAAGCTAAAGATAATCCCAACGAAACTGATGAGCAAATCATAGAACGTATGAGAGAAAGGTTCTGTATACTTGATGATATGACACAGGCTTCAATAGACGGTGTTGTTAGAGGTATGGTAGTAACAGGCCCTCCAGGTGTTGGTAAATCATTTGGTGTTGAACAAGTTCTGGAAAAGAATTCATTGTTTGATGTACTAGGTGGTAATAAAGCAAAATTTGAAACTGTAAAGGGTGCTTCTAGTGCAATAGGTTTGTACAAGGTTCTTTACAATAATGCAGACAAGTCAAACGTATTAGTACTTGATGACTGTGATACAGTACTATATGATGAAACTAGTTTGAACTTGTTGAAAGCGGCTTTGGATTCTAGCAAGAAAAGAAAGCTATGTTGGAACACAGATTCAGCCCTACTAAGACGTGAGGGTATACCTGATACATTTGAATTTAATGGTTCGGTTATATTCATAACTAACCTTAAGTTTGATAATGTTCGTGGTAAGATAAAAGATCACCTTGATGCTATAATGTCAAGATGTCACTATTTAGATCTTACTATGGATACTACTCGTGAAAAAGTGTTACGTTGTAAGCAGATAGTAAAAGATGGTATGCTTAATGAGTATATGTTTACTGAAGAAGAAAAAGAAGACGTAATGAACTTCATGGTAGAAAACAAAGATAAGATGAGAGAGATAAGTTTGAGAATGGTTACCAAACTTGCAGATCTTAAAAAGAGTATGGGTGACAAGTGGAAGAGAACTGCTGAAGTCACTTGTATGAGGCGAACTGTTTCTTAAAACAGTTTTCTAACTATAGAAGAGGGGGTGAAAATCCCCTCTTCGACTTTCATAAAGGAACAGGATATTGGATGTATTTTCAAATCTTTTTAAAGTTACAAATAGTGCAGAAGTCGCTAAAAAAATTTGTAGTAAGTGTAATAAAGAATTACCAATAACAAATTTTAGTAAAAGCTCTGGTGCAAAATTTCTAAGACCAGAATGTAGATCCTGTAATAATAAATTAGCTAAGATAAGAAAAGAATTAAAACAAACATATGGTAAGCCACCACAAAATTATACTTGTCCCATATGTCAACGAAAAGAAAATCAAGTAATAACCAAAGGTGGTAAATCAGGTGCATGGGTTGTAGACCATTGTCATACCACTGATAGATTCAGAGGTTGGTTATGTCATTCGTGTAATCGACTACTTGGTATATGCAATGACGATATTTCAAATTTAAAACGAGCCATAAAATATTTGAAAATATCGCAAACTCATTGACATTTCAAGATAAGTAATGTAGTATATAGATATGAAATGCAAGATAACTCTGAAAGATGAAGTGAATTGCAAGGTTGAAGGTTTAGACATAGACACACGTAGAAAGTGTGAAAAAGAATTAAAGTTTTTTCTTCCATATGCATATCACGTACCAGCTTTTAAGCTGGGCAGATGGGATGGATGTACGTCTTATTTCACTATAGGTGGAATTACGTATACTAACCTATTGGATAGAGTATTGCCTATTATTATGGGGCAGGGTTATCAGATAGACTTAAATGATCTACGTTTTAAATATGACTTTCAATTTGATCCTGTAGATGAGAATACATACAAACATATATCTTGGCCAGAAGGACACGTTGTAGAAGGTGAACCAGTAACCTTAAGAGATTATCAAGTAGAAATTATTAACAAATATCTAGCCACACCACATTGTTTACAAGAAATTGCAACAGGTGCAGGTAAGACTCTTGTAACTGCGGCGTTAAGTCATAAAGTAGAAAAGTATGGAAGGAGCATTGTTATTGTACCTAACAAAGATTTAGTTACACAAACATATGCTGATTATGCAAACCTCGGACTAGATGTCGGTGTATATTATGGCGACAAGAAAGAAATCGGAAATACCCACACTATTTGTACTTGGCAGAGTTTAAACAGTATAAGAAAGAGATATAAAGAAGGCGAAAGTGATTTAAGTCTAGCAGAATTTGCTGATGGTGTAGTTTGTGTAATAGTTGATGAAGTACATCAAGCAAAGGCAGAAGTGCTAAAAGATCTATTAACAAAGGAATTTGCAAATGTTCCATTAAGATGGGGACTTACAGGAACTATACCAAAGGCTGATCATGAGAAAGTCAGTCTACAGGCTTGTCTAGGAGAAGTTACACACAAACTGGCGGCAAGTGAATTGCAAGAAAAAGAAGTTCTAAGTCAATGTCATGTTAATGTAGTGCAATTAAAAGAAGTAGCAGAGTACAATAATTATCAAAGCGAATTAACTTATCTAACTACTAATGCTTCACGTATGAAGTACATAAGTGATTTAATTAAAAAGATTTCAGCTTCAGGTAATACTCTTGTCCTGGTAGATAGAATCAAAGCAGGTCAGCTCATATGCGATAATATAGCTGAAGCTAACTTTGTTAGCGGAGAAATGAAAACTACAACACGTAAGGATCATTATGATGACATCAATGAAGGTACTAATGAAATCGTTGTCGCAACATATGGCGTTGCCGCGGTGGGTATTAATATACCTCGTATTTTTAATCTTGTTCTCATTGAGCCTGGAAAGTCTTTTGTCCGGGTTATTCAAAGTATAGGTCGTGGAATAAGAAAAGCTGAAGATAAAGACAATGTTCAAATATGGGACATTACAAGTTCAGCGAAGTTTAGTAAAAGGCATCTTACAGAACGTAAGAAGTTCTACAAAGAAGCCAATTACCCATTTAGTATAGAGAAAGTGAATTGGCTGTAAGTGAAAATACTAGATAAAATTTTTAAGAAAAAAGAAAAAGAAAAAAGTAAAAAAGAATTCAATCCTAAAGTTCGCAAAGATAGCGAGAATATGTCAGATAAGGAAAAGATGGATAAAGGCTTTGATGGGAAAACATATTCTGTAAATGGTATTGATTACGATTTTTAAGGAATAAAAATGAAAATATTAACAGTAGAAAATAAAACGTATGAACTAGATGACATACCAGATACGATAGAGGACTTAAGATACAGTATTTTAGATTATAGTAATCCTAGTCATATAGATTATTATTTTATACCACTAGTATTCTTAGAAAGTTTTTATGCACCTGCCGCGGTATTAAAAATTGGTGAACATAGTATTACAATGCCACTTGATTGGAGTGTGGTAATTTGTGATCCGGCTGTAGGAGATCCAGAAGTAGTAAGTTTAATGAGTTTAAATGATAGAGGATTTAGTGTATTTGCATTTAATCCTATAACAGGTTATACTCCAAAATTTATGGATATTCAAATTACAAACATATACACAGACGTAAAATGGTATGCACCTAAATTAAAATTTGGGCATTTATTAAATGTTCCACTACATGGTGGTGAAAATCCACCATGTGTATTATTTGTTAAAGAAGCTAACAAATTACCAGAAGTACTTGATATAAGTGAACTTTGGTAATGAGGCAAGTAGACATTACCAGTATGAAAGATGCATACATTAAACTATATGGTGATAGATGGAAAATAATGTTTGCAAAACATTACTGGTTCGTGTATAATTGTAAAACAAAACAAGCAGTAGAAATAGATTTGGATGAAGAAAGATATAGAAGATCAGTTTAAGCCAAAAGATACTTGTAGCATATGTGATAGTAAGTATGATGAAGATGCAGGTGGTATACAAGGATATTTTGGTATATTACCAGTTACATTTTGTGAATGGTGTTACAGTAGCATATACGATATGATAGCACAAGACATAAAGGCAAATGATGAGTAAGCTAGATATTAAAAGTGAAATGAGAGCAATTGATACCAAAGATAGAAAATGGTATGATAGTTTAACAGACGAAGAAAAAAGTAAATTAAGTCTTTGGCCACTAATGAGATATACAAGTAGTGCAGGTGATAAAAACTTTACGGAGCATTATTTAGAATGGACTAATGAGGTAGTCAATGTTCATTTTAATAAGTTGAGAAATGACCCTGAGCTACAGTTTAAGCTATTACAATTAGTAGGACTTGGAAAGTCTACATATCACCCTTGGATAGCACCGGGTAAAAGAGGCAAGAAAAATAAAATACAAGAATGGGTTATAAAAAATTATTCTCATTTGAATGATGATGAAGTAGATATTTTTATAAGCAGTAGAACTAAAGATGACTTTATTTCGTTATTTGAAGAATATGGCATGACCAAAAAAGAAATAAAAGAGTTATTAAAGTAATGTTCAAATGTAATTATTGTGGAAAGTCATTTGTAAAAGAAAGTACGTTAGCGGTACATATGTGTGAACCAAAACGTAGGCATATACAACAAGACGAGAAACACGTACAGTTAGGTTTTAGATCATATCAGTTATTTTACAGGATAGGAACTAATACTAAAAATGATAAAACATATGATGATTTTGCAAGTAGTCCCTACTATACCGCTTTCGTAAAATTTGGTTATTATTGTCGTGATATAGGAATAGATGATGTACCAGCATTTACAGAATGGCTTATTAGGAATTCAGTAAGAATAGATCATTGGAATAGAGACGCACAATTCAAAAAGTGGATGAAAGAACGTTTAAAAACTGAAAGTGTAGATAGAGGTGTAGAACGTACTATTTTATTTTTACAAGACTGGGCAAAAGAAAACAATACATCATATAACAAATACTTTACTGAAGTATCTACAAATTTAGCAGTATTTCATATTTGTAGTGGAAAGATATCTCCTTGGGTATTATTCCATAGCAGTGAAGCACAGAGTATGATTGATAAATTTACTACAGAACAATTAAAAATGGTAAATGAATTTTTAGAAATAGATTATTGGCAAAGAGCCATGACTGTGAACCCACAAGATAGTAGATGGGTCACAGAAATATTACAGAAGGCAGAACTATGATAGTAAACACTGATATTGATATTGATGTAGCTGATAGAGATAGACTTTTAAAAATAATTAAAGGTGTTCCAGCTATGATATTAAGAGATAATAAACAAGTTAAACACAATACAGGTGTATACTTTCATGATATGCCAAGTAATCCATATACAGGATTATCAAGTGTAGATTACAAAGAAGCAGAAGATATGGGTTATTTTAAAATTGATATTCTTAATGTCGGATTGTATAAAGATATAAAATCAAAAGAGCATTTAAATCAACTTTTAAATATGGAACCAATGTGGGAATTATTAGAACATAAAGAAGTGGTTGAAAAATGCTTTCACATACATAAACATTTTGATATAGTTAGAAAGATGAGACCTACAAGTGTAGAAGAACTAGCGGCTGTACTAGCAGTTATTAGACCAGCTAAAAGACATTTATTAGGTAGTGATTGGGATACAGTTAAAAAACAAGTTTGGGTAAAACCACAAGGTGATGAATATTTTTTTAAGAAAGCTCATGCTCATGCCTATGCGTTGGCTATTGTATTACAATTAAATATGATGGCTACGGGCCTTTCTTTACAAGATTAATACTTCTACGTTTAATTCTTTTTGTGATACTATTGCTTAATCTAACTTCAGGACCAGCAATTATTTCCATTTGCTTAACATTAAAACTTTGAACACAATAACCAAAACTCCATCGATTAAGTAGTGCGATGTTTATTGGAAGTTTCCTATTAGTTTCCCACCACCACTCTTCGCCTAATTCTAAAAATTTCATTTTATCTTTTTCATCAGCTAAACGGTCGTAGATGTACATACTGGCCACATGGCTATCTATATTTTGCATAATACCCAAATATTCGCTACCAGCATATTCAATAACGGTCAAGAATGGGTATTGCTCTAAAAGCTTCTGGTGTTTGGTTTGCATTCTACAGGTATTTAGCCTTTTGAAATCTCCACTTTGGATAAATACTACATAGGAGCAATATATGTCAAATTACGGAACTACATATCAAGTTAATCAACAAGGAGATCTTTACACTTTAGAAGATCACGGAACACCAGCAGGACAAGCCAAATACGCAGGTGCAAAAGGTACCGCAGTTAACAGTCCTATGAACTACAGGTTCTTAAAACTGTTTCGTGGGTTTGATAATGAATTTTTCTTCTTTGTAAAGAATCAAGATAGAAAACCAATAATGCTACAAGGTACTACAGTATATTGTTCTTTTATTGACAGAGATGATAGATCAACTACAATAAGCAAAAAAGCAGTAATCACTGATTATGAACAAGGTGGAATCAAAGTAATTGTAACAGTAGGTGAAAGTTCAAGATTTTCACAAGGACACTATGATCTAGTGTTTAGTTATACTACTGATACAGGATTAACAGTTCCACTATATTGTGATCTAAATATGAGACCTAACTTTACTGTTGAAGTAAGTGAAGACGGTGATGCATTGCCTTTAACTACACAGATAGATACAGCCTTTCAACAACAAACTATTAACGGTGTTGTATATTATTGTGGTAGTGCATTGAAGGCAACAGGTTATTATGACAAACCAAATGGGTTGGTTACACTAGGTGTATATGGTACCGGTTATACTGGTAACTTCTATATTCAAGGAGCATTAAGTGACAATCCTACTGAACATGATTGGTTTGATATTACACTAGGTACAAGTACGCAAACATATTTTCCATACCAAAACCTTACCGGTATAGATCCATGGACGTTTAGAACAAACGTAAAATTTCTAAGAGCAAAATTCACACAACCAGCAGGAACACTTGACAAAGTCGTAATTAGAGTGTAATATACACGTATGACTCTGATGAATGACTACGTTCGAACTCTGATACCTACAAATTGGAGAAGTAATCCAAATGGATGGGTTTCTGGTAACTGCCCTATGTGTGTTAGAAATGGTGAAAGCCGTCCTGACACAAAAGGTAGAGGTGGATTTTATTTTGAAGAAGATCATTTTCAATATAATTGTTTTAATTGCAATTATAAAACAGGATGGACAATACATAACAGAATAACAAATAAATTAAAAAAATTATTAATAGTATTAGGTGCAGATGAGAACGATATACATAGGATTCAGTTAGAGCTATTAAGAGAACAAGACGTCGCTACTTTATTAATTAAAAAAGAGAAGCCAAAAAGACTCAATATTGATTGGGATAAGAAGGAACTTCCAGATGGTGCAAAACCTTTTATGGAGTTTAAAGATCCTGATCAAAATTGGATTGATGCGGTTACATATCTGACTAGCAGAGGATTTGATGTAACTGATAGTAGACTTATGTATAGTCCTAGTAAGAAATTTGGTAGAATGAATAGAAGATTTATCTTACCATTTACATATAAGAATAAAATAGTAGGTTATACTGCTAGGTGGATCGGAACACCTCCAAAAGATATAGCAAAATATTATAATCAACAACCTAAGGCAGACTTTGTTTATGGATTAGATAGGCAGACAAGAAATAGAGAAATGGTTATAGTAACAGAAGGCCAACTTGATGCTATAGTAACAGATGGTTGTGCTACAGGAAGAAATAATATAAATGATGATCAGGCAGAAATATTGAAAAGCCTTGATAAAGAAATTATAGTATTACCAGATCAAGATGAGGCTGGTAAAATTATGTGTAAGTCAGCTATAAAACATGGTTTCAGTGTATCTTTTCCAGAATGGAAAGATTGTAAGGATGCAAGTGATGCCTTGACAAAATATGGAAGATTGTATACAATAAAAAGTATTATAAATAGTAAAGAAAAAAATCCAACAAAAATTGAATTGTTAATGAGAAAGGTTTGCAAGTGAACGAAGGTAAAGAATATTCAGTAGATTTACAAAGATTATTTGTAGAATTTTTGTCTCAAGATCAAGATTTATTTGTTAGAGTAAATGCGATATTAGATCCTAACTTTTTTGATAGAGAATTGCGTAAGACTGTAGAATTTGTACAAAGTCATGCGACACAATATCAGGCATTGCCTACATTAGATCAAATTAAAGCAAACACAAATATAGAATTACAACCATTGAAGGATGTTGACGATAGGCATAAAAAATGGTTTATAGATGAGTTTGAAATATTTTGTAGACACAAAGCACTAGAAAGTGCAATACTTAAGAGTGCTGATCTTTTAGAAAAGGGAGAATATGGCCCTGTAGAAAGAATGGTAAAAGAAGCAGTACAATTAGGTCTGGCAAAACATATGGGTACGGATTATTGGAAAAGTCCGGCTGAACGTATTGAACGTATAAGAAATCAAAGAGGTGGTATTAGCACTGGTTGGTCTGAAGTAGATAAAAAACTTTATGGAGGATTCAATAGAGGTGAGCTAAACATATTTGCCGCTCCATCAGGTGGTGGTAAAAGTTTATTCCTACAGAATTTAGCATTGAACTGGGCCTTGGCAGGACAGAATATAATATATATTAGTTTAGAATTAAGTGAAGAATTATGTAGTATGCGATTAGATAGTATGCTGACAGGAATGAACACCAGGGAAGTATTTAAAAATGCAGATGACGTAGATTTAAAAGTACGTATGAAAGGTAAAGACGCAGGTAAATTACAAATTGTTCAGCTTCCTAATGGTATTACAGTTAATACTATTACTAGTTTTCTTAAAGAGTATGAAGTAAAAAATAATATAAAAATTGATGGTGTATGTGTTGATTATCTGGATCTAATGATGCCAGCACAAAGCAAAGTGAGTCCAAGTGACTTGTTTATTAAGGATAAGTTTGTATCAGAAGAATTACGTAATTTTGCAGTAGAGAACGATATACTACTAGCAACGGCATCACAGTTGAATAGAAGTGCAGTAGAAGAGGTAGAATTTGATCATTCTCATATTGCTGGTGGTTTGAGTAAAATTCAGACAGCAGATAACGTTATTGGTATCTTTAGTAGCCAAGCAATGCGTGAAAGAGGCAGATATCAAATACAGTTCATGAAGACTAGAAGTAGTAGTGGAGTTGGGCAAAAAGTAGATCTTGCATTTGATATAGCTGGATTACGTATTACTGACCTAGCCGAAGATGAACAAGGATCCACAATTAATCAACCTAGTGCTATGTTTGAAAAAATCAAAGCACAGAACAAGGTAACTTATCAAGAGAAGAGTATAGCTGAAAATAGTGTGGTAGAGAACAATTTACAAGGGCATGACAAGCTTCGCAGTATGCTGAAAAGAAGTAATAATTAGATAAATACAGTAAGAAGTAAATTATTACTGGAGAAACATAATGAAAAAACGCACTCGTAGCTTATTAGAGGAAATTAACTCTTTAGCACCCAAGAAGGATAAAAATGCAATCCTTGAGAGTAGAGGTACTAATGCAATCAGCAGTATTATCAATATTCTTGAAATGATTGAAGCGAATTTTGATTCTGAAACAGCTCAAGACCTAAATAAGAGGATTATGTTAAGTATAAAAAACAGAGATCCAGAGCGTTTTAATAGAGGTATCAAAAAAATTAGGTCGCAGAGATGAAAGTAAATGAAATACTTGTTGGGTCAAAGAAACGTAAATCCAGAGATAGCAGAAAACATAGAATTATTCAAAAAGCCTTACATAAGATAAATCTTAAAGAAGGTGCAAGAATAGATCATTTAGAAGATTTAATTCTGCGTGATGGTGTGTCTGGTGCTAAAAAGGCAATCAATACATTACGTCAGGTTGAGCAAAATCCTGGTTCAGTAACTATTAAATGGGATGGAAGACCAGCAATAGTTTTTGGACGTAACGAAAAAGGAGAATTTGTCTTAACCGATAAAAGTGGATTTGGTGCAGTCAAGTATAACGGTAGAGTAACTAGTCCTAAAGGATTAGAAGATATGATCGTTAATAGAAATCCAGATAATGCAAATTTCGCAAAAACTATGTCAGGAATATGGGGCAAAATTGAGAGTACAGTTCCAGATTCATTTAGAGGTTACGTTATAGGTGATCTTTTATGGATGAATAAATTATCAGCAAAAGAAAATATGATACAGTTCACTCCTAATACAACAACATATTCAGTAAGAGCAGATAGTGATATAGGAAAAAAGATATTAGCAAGTGATGTTGGAGTAGTAATTCACAAATCAATAGGGTTAGATGGTGAAACTAGCAATGTTGATATGTCACAATTCCAGCAAGGTGATACAATGATTATGCCACCAGCTACAGTATCAAAAGCACCTGGAGTTGATATACCTCAGGTTGACGAGTTAGAAAATTATTTAAATCAAAACTCAAAAGCAATAAGTGATCTATTTAATGTACCAGCAGAACTTAAGATGAAGAATTTTGGTGAGATACTTTACTCATATATAAATGCTAGTGTAAAAAATAAATCACTAGATAATTTGGGAGCAAACTTTGTACAATGGGTAGAAGGTAGCAATTTATCTGCACCTAAAAAAGAAAGATTATTAAATTATGTAAATACTAAAGCAAAAGGCTTTAATGCTACATTTAGTTTTATAAAAGGAATTAAGAATTTAAAAAATAAAGTGATTGATTTATTAGATAGTCAGAAAGCTGACATTCAAGCATCCACGGATGGTAAACCAGGTGGTGAGGGCTATGTGGTAGATAAAGATGTTAAGTTGGTCAATAGATCAACATTTTCACAAGCAAATTTTGCAAGGAACAATCCATGAGCGAAGAAAAATATACATTAAGACAGTATGCGGCGATGCAAGGTGGGCACGAGATGCCTAAAGAGAGCGAAGAGCCATATCTCGAGTTTATTAACTCATTAGGTGAAGCCAGAATGTTTAGAACACGTGATATGATTCAAAAGCAAGGTGCTAGAACATTAACTGATCATTTCTTTGTAAGTATGATGAGC
>MDTD01084108.1_pt1 | contig 11174 bp, 21 predicted proteins | sample 811221 | NCBI WGS metagenome assembly MDTD01 (sample SAMN05326646, study PRJNA326480) | marine metagenome | isolation source: seawater | place: Pacific Ocean: South West | collected 2011
AATTCTATGTTGGATCTATGCGATGGGGCACTATTGATTGGAGATAGAGCATTAGCCGCAGCATCTCTTTCATTTGGGTTATCTTGTCCGACTTGAAGATGCAATTCAACAACTTGTTTCAAAGCACCATCAAGGCTTTCATCTGCATTTAGGTAATCTGTGACCTCGATAACGAGGCTATCCCACTTTACTTCATCCATATTATCATATCCTAACCCCCGACATAGGGGGCACAAACTCTCTATGTTCCACCCATATATAAGGAGAGGGAAATGCTTTTTCAGATATTAGATTCCATTTTGAAAGTGCTTGAAATCGGGGGTTTATGTTTTTATTACTAAATTAATTGCTTATTTTCAACAGTGGAAACATTATTCCACCGGAAAAAAAACCGGAAAAAAAATCTATCGAGAAACTCAAGGGCTATGCGACACAACTATGAAGATTCTTAGGGTTTTGACATTATTCCATTATTCCACTGTAAATACCCCCCCTACTCTCTCTATAAATCTGACATAGCCCTAAAGAAACAAAGGGGAAATGCGAGGGGGTGTGTGAGATTGTATTAGAATAGAATAGAATAATAGAATAATAGAATATTATTAAAACTAAGGGGTTGTGTTACACAACCCTCCAATTTCTCAAAGTTTAGTCTACTATGAAGTGGAAACTTCAGTGGAAACATCTTTTGGATTATATATTATACTGTATAACATATGTATATGGTATGATTATAACTTATATTATACGGCCAATTGAAAGACATACTTACAAACATAGTCATTTTATGGTAGTTAAAAATTAATACCAAACAATCGCTCGATAAGACTATTGTTCTTGGTTATTCCCGCTTTGTTAAACGGAATAACCTTGAAAAAAAGGAGGCAAATGGGGTTTTACCCCCATTTACCCCCTATTAGCCGCCGTATTTACACCACCTCCTATTCGTCATTCATTTTCTTTCCTTTAGTAAAATGCTCTTTGTACTCTTCAGAATAGTTTCCGTGATAAACTGCTTGCTCGTATTCATCTTGTGATATGAGCATGTTTTTGATATATTCAGCAATCTCTTCAAATCTCTCCGATTCGACACACCATATATTCGCTATTGTTTCACAGTATTCTAAATAATTGAATATGCTGGTAAAGTCCTTGATTGACTTATTCTCCATACCGCCCTCTCTACTTCTACCCATGTGATTAGTTGGTACTATGTGACAGCCGAACTTATCAGTAGGAAAGTCCTCTTCATAGCATTCACAATTCAGTCCCGCTTCTTTACTGCATTTCTCACAATCTGTCTTATCTCCAAATGTTCTATTCATGTCTTTCACCTTTCTCTAAAGTGCCCCGTTCAGAAGAATCCGATTATTTTCCGTAATTTTCCGATAATTTTCCGAACTGTTATTATCAAAAATATGGGTATATGCAAGGTAGTCAAAGTAACTACCATATGGTTGGTAGTGTTCTTTGAAGGAACGGTACGACCATAAAAAAATGGAACAGGTGATGGCCGATTTACTCGGCCACCACCTTTACTCCATCAGGTACCATTTTCAATATAACATGAATTGCATGTAGAAATCTTTGCTTCATGTCAAATGTTGATGCTGCTTTCCATGCCTCAATATTATGTAGTAGCAATTGCTTGAAGTCACCAACATTATCAAAATCAATCACATTCATAATTCCTTCATTTTCCACTCTTGATTGAAAGTCGTTAAACTCGGTTTCCCTCTGTTCTTCTTCTTCTTCTCTACTCGGAATGCCCTTCTTTTCACGAATACATGCACCACATGTAGCAATAATCTCATAATCAGCATATTCGTCCTCATAGTCGCCTAGTCCATAATGGCCGATTGTTACTTGTTCACCGCATCCGTCTTCACTGCATGTTATATAATCCCATGTCATACTAATACGGAATAATTCTACATATAAGGTAACATCAAAGTTAATGTTACCATATGGTTGTAATCACTTTGAATAGCATTACAACCTTGAAAAAAAATAATGAAAAAACGCCGCCTACTTTGAATCTCGGACTCACAACGCTCAATCATCGTTTGTGGCTGAAGTCATCCTCTTGACCGGTACCAGAGGATAAGGTTTCAGAACCGCACTAAACCTATGAGCGAATAACTGCCTTTTTCGTTTCGGCTTTGTTTCTTCATATGAGAATGTGAAAGGTGGTGAATCGGATTGTGTACCGATAACATTGATAGGACTAACTCCCACTGATTTAACAACGCTCGCTTTATTCAATTGAGCCAATGTACCACGATTATCCATGTTATCAGTAAATAACACCCCTTTTGAGGTTGAAGGACTTTCTTAGAGGCAACTCCTAATCCATTTGGACATCAGAATGTGCATAAGCCGAAACTACTCGGAACCGTGTGCGTTATCCCCGTTGTAAAAGGATATTCCGCCATCACCGTGTCGAGGTGCCCCCCGACATTAATTTATGACGGTAATAGGATATATAGGGTCTTCAAAGTTAAGACCATATGGTTGTACTTTGAAAACCCTATTATAACCCCCTACATCGTATATTAACATGGTAAAAGTAACAACTACGACTAACCCGCATGTGCATGATGATAATACAGTGAGCAAAACAACGACTTTCGAGTGTGAAACGAAAGAAGAGTTTGTGAAAGTCTGGAATGATAGAAAATACATCCCAAAGTCAAGGAAAATCAAGTGGTCGGCAAATATTGACAAACTTGAAGTGTATTCGGAAGAATGGATTAATTTTGAAGATGTCTTATTTCCTCCTGAAGTTAAAGAATACATTCCTACTGAAGTAGATAAGAGGGCGGCTAAGATTCTTCAAATCGAAACATGGATGGAAAACAACCCTCAATTTCACGAAACCGAGAATTGGCCTATTATTGAATACTGCATTAGCAGAATGAATGTCGTTAGTTGTAATGATAGTAGTGAATTGTTTGATAATTTGATGAGTCTATTTATTCTTAATTCAAGACACTATGAACCTGCATGTTTCTACAGGGGGGATGAAGAAGAATGACCTGTGATGATTGTGGCAGTTCAAATACTGAAATCGAAGAAGGACATTGGGGCCAATGGTGGATTTGTTGTAATGAATGCGATTGGGTTATGTTGTATAACACTTATGTTAAGGATAATGAACCGGATAACTATGGAGATGATTGAATGATAAAGGACGATTATGTATTGAAGAAGAAGTATGATGAAAGAGTTGCTGAAGGTAACGCATGGTGGCACAATTATTGTGTTACAATGAATAAGTTCATGAAAGCCAACGGGCACAAGGTTGCCATTGGTTGTGCTTTGAATCCAAATGAGCCTTTGACATCTGAAAGAAGATATGTTGAGTAAAGGGGGTAGGGGCGAAAGCCCCACCCCTATTTTTTTAGGAACGGGGTATTTCAAAGTACATACCATATGGTTTGAGAGATACTTTGAATAATTCTCTCAAACCCCAAAAAAATAGAAAAACCGGATAGGGGCCAATGTAAGTCACCCCTATCCGGTAGTAAATCCAACTTACTTGTCGGATTCATCAATTAATGCACGAATCTTCTTCGCTTCAGTCTTGAATGCCTTCATTGCTGGCATTACTTGACCTAATACTCTGAATCTGCAAGTACCGTCCAAATCTAGTTGGTCAACTCTTAGACTGTATTTGTCGGTCATTTTCGCTAAGAATCTAAGGATTCTTGGTGCTTCTTCTGCTGCTTGCCCACAAAACTCGGCATAAATCCTACCGTGCCCTGTTTCTATGTCTACATCCATCTTTAACGACATGTTACTACCTCTTGGTACTATTATGGGATGATAGGCCTTATATCGGGCCTTCAAAGTTAAGCCCATATGGTTGTAACTTTGTTCATGCGAAGCACTTGACCCTATATAGGCAAATGGACTCAATATTAATACCTCAAGGGGATTGAGGATAGTAACGGAGAATAGGTGATTACTATGATTATGGACGAAGATAAGTGGACTGAAAGGTCAACAGAGATAAGAGCATGGCTTGAGCATAATGACGCTGGCGCAATGAACGCACTAATTGAGCAGACATTGAACGCTGGTGATGCAGCAAGTAGTGATGATGAAAGAAACCGTTTTTGGGAAGCAGTGAGAGCAATTTGCAAGACTCTCCCAAACTCGCCAATAAAAAAGGGTCGTGGCTCAACATTAGAACCTGCGATTCAAGCGTGTGTGGATGGTGTAGTGAATCGCATTCAAAATGCCTTTGCAACCATTTCTGACGCTGGACTAATACTCGAAGTAATGCTACCACACGGTAAAACCGGTGGCGCATATGCTGACATTGACGCATTCTCAAAGGATATGGCAATGAAGGCACAAAGAGTCCTAAAGGCAGCATTGAAAGATGGCCGTTGGGACGGAACAATGAACGAAGATAACTTGACCGGTTTAACTCCACCTGTCAAGGAATCTGACAGTGAATCTAAGGAGGAAACTGTCTGATGCTATCCACAATCCCCTTGTAGGCCCATTACATTCATTTCGGCGGGCAACTCATACCAATTAAAATTAGAATACCTGAATTGTGTCAATGTGTAGGCCGGTAAATCGCATGAGAATTAAGCAGAAGAATGAAACCTCGCTTAATTCTCATGCGGTAGCCCTTTTTTTTATTCAAGGTTGAGCCAAATGCTACGCATTATCCAAAGTGTGTCACAACCATATGGTTTGCTTTGTAACAAACCCGATAGCCATTAAAAAAAAGGAAAAGGGGGAAAACGCCGTTTTTTCAGCGTTTTCCCCCGATTTCTATTCATGCACGGTCAAACTCGTACATATCTACTAATTTTGGTGGCTGGATAGGGTGATATGCACCGCTATACTTGATACCTTCAATTGTGCCATCCCAAACACCGTTCTTCAGAGAATCGACTAATCTCTTCTCTAATTTGTCACAGTATCTCTTTAGCCATCTATCAAACAATACCGCCTCATCCCAATCCTGAGTATCAAACTCACTTATGCGCCTACGGTTTATGATAAATGGATTAAATGCCAAATTGTGTAAATTGATATTCGCCCATGTTTCCATTGATTCTCTGAATTGTTGAATCATATCATCAATAGTGGCTTTGACATCTGCTGGAATAATCGTATGCCTTCTAGTTACCAAATAATAGAAAGGTGTTGCTTTCATTAGGTTTTGTAGAGCAAGCCAATTACATTGGACTTGGTAATCTACTCTTCTCGTCCAATCAGCCATGTCATTCAATGAATCTTGGATAATTGTCATTAGGGTCAAAACGAGTTCTGCCCTCCAATCCTGTATTTCATCGAATAGCCCTGTTTTGTGAGCATGGGCTAATGCGTCTATCTTTTTCATCAGTGCTTGTGGTGTTATGTTCTTCATAATACTCCCTTAGTAATATGCGAAAAATCGGCATATTAGGGTAGTTCAAAGTACACTACCATATGGTAATAAAATATTTATGAAATAAATACGCTTTGTGTTTTACTACCATAAAAAAATAAGACTACAAAGCGGCACAAACTGAAATCAGATATTGTTATTGGTATTGTTATTTCAGTTTGTACCGCTTTGGGTGAATATAAGGCTACGGGGGAAATCAGCATCATTCTTCTTCTTCAGCCTCCATGCCGAAGTTTTGTGTGGCTAAACCGGTACGAGTACCGTCCCACACATTATCTTTCAAACGCCTCTTGAGCGAGTTCACAATAGTAGAAGCCATGTATGCCGAATATTCATCAGCATCACTGAATAGGCCTCCGCCGGATTTACCGTGCTTAGTTAGTAACATCGAAATGTTACCAGAAGCAAAAAAATCGGATGCGGCTTGTGAAACTTCATCCGATATTGAATCTAGTACGGCTTGAATCTCAGGTGGGAGTTGGGAACCCCTACCTTTCTTAATTGGTGAATTAGGCAAGGTCTTACAAATAGCCCTTACTGCCTCCCAAAATCTTTCTCTTTCTTCATCACTTGAAGCAACTTTACCTGCTTCAAGTGTTTGAAGAATCAAATCATTCATAGCACCTGCATCATTTTCCTTTAACCATGATACAATCATAGTTACCTTTTCATTCCATTTTGTCATATCCATAAGTAATCAACTCCTTGAATAATACTTCATTCCCCCGAAGCAATACTATGATGTCAATTTGCCTATAAGGTAGACCATTCGTACCTCATTCTCCAAAGTTCGCTTACCATATGGTTGTGTAGTAATTCATCTATATAGATGGGCTTGTATTAAAATACAATGTAAGATTACAATATTAAAAGATAACACTTTAATTGAGTTGAAGGGATTATTTAGATGATTTTTGCTTGTGTTCGATTAAATCTATATATTTTAAATTGATTCTATATAGACCCATATAGCAGATTATACAACCATATGGCTTTGTCCAAATTTTTATTTTAGTGTATTAACATTAAAATGTCTGCTTTTATGTATAAATCATCGAATATCAGCATTTGAATATTAAAGATTTCGCCATTAGGCCGCCATTATTATGTACTATGGCATACTCGGTTAATACGGGATAAGGATAATGACGGCTGAAACTGTTGATGATATACTAAGTAGTATTGTCAGCATTATTGCAGAACTAAGTAAGGATATTAAATCAAATACAGGTAAAAAGAATATACAAACAAGTCAAGATAATAAGGTTAAATTAAAAGAAATAGCCAAGAAACTTAAATCAATTAAAACTAAATTAATAGAATTATATCAGCCAAAGAAAACAATTCAAACTACATTAGATATTAATGAATAATTAAATGTTATATTTTTATCGTGGGAATAATAAAGTTAATAAAAAAAAGTTGACGCTAGTGCCAAAAAAATTCCGCCACAATTTTTGAAAAATCGTTTTTATTTTAAGCAATAAACAGGAAAAGGATTATTATGACATGGAAAGATGAGATTAAAAAAAGAAAACTACATATTAGGGGTGGTTTAGCAAAAGAAGCCAAAATGTTTCTAAAAGATGTTGAATCACATTTAGACAGTATTTTGCCTTCTATTAAACAAGAGTTTGGTAATTATCCTGAATATGATAGAAAGCAAATAGAAAAGGTCATATTATCCACATTAAAAGAAGATATTGATAATATTAAAAGAAGCCTAAAGTCCGAACAAGTTATTTTGGCTGGCCTTGAAAGGTTTGGATTATGAAGGGTGATTATTATGACATGGAAAGATGAGATTAGAAAAGCCAAAAGATATACCGCACAACAGTCTGATTTAGATACTGATGAGGCAGAAGAAATATTAGATGATTTACAATTATTAATTGAACGAATGGAAAAAAATTATGATGAATTAGTTTCTGTAACATCTTATGTTAAAACAGAAGAAGAACAGTCTCAGAAAAAAATTACCGAGTTTATTGATAGATTAAAAAACTTTGTTGACTTTTTAGAAAATAACGCCATGAGCGAAATGTGAAGTTGATTAATATGACAAGATGCACATTACTTGACACTTGGTTTGATGCTAAGTCTAAGGAATTGGATAAGGCAGAAAAAGAGAAGAATAGGGATTTGATTACAGGTGAGAAAAGATGACTTGGCAAGATATAATGAAAAAGAAAAAAGGCACACCTTTTCCTAAAAAAATATTTAAGAATAAAAAAGCCTATCATTATGTCAGTCAGAAAAAAGGTAAAGGTACTTATAGAATAGATAATAGTTATTTACGATACCCCGATAGAGATAAGTCCAAAGATGTAATTAAAGTCTGGAAAGAAGATGCTCTTAGAATGACAAGGTGGTAATATGTCTTGGGAAGATATAATGAAAAAAGACTATGTAAATGTAGATGAAGAACTAGAAGATTTAGAAAATCAAGCAGAAGAGTATCAGCGATTAGCACTCGCTCTCGGTCAAATAGCCAAAATCGCAATACAAGGTCATACCTATGCTAACATGCCTGAAGACAAAAGAGAAGTATTTGATAAGGCGATAGCGGGAATGGAAGAGATGGAAAAACAAGCGGAAAAAGCCAAAAAAGCATATAATGACGCAATAAAAAATATGGCTAAATTATTAGGTACTGAAAATACTGCTAAAGATGTAAAGGACTTTATTCAGAATAATATGTGAGATGATGCTATGACATGGTTTGATGTAGTTAAGATTCTAACTCCAAGACAGTTTCTTGAGTCTTTAGAGATAGATGGTATCATTAAAGGTAAAGCCGGTAAATACGGTACTAACATGGAATTAGTTAGTGATGATATTGTTATCAAGATTAGACAAGACAAGTACGGGATGAACAGTGTTAATGTCAATGAAAAGAGGTTTGCATCCCATGACCTAAACAAGATATTAGTAGCGGTAAAGAAGGAATTGAAAGAAGATTCTTATACCGATGCTTTACTAAGAGAAGCAGGGGTAGTGGATTCCGGCAAGGCCGGTATCATTAATGTGAGATATTCACCAAAAAAGGAGGATGAAGAAGATGGCGAAAAAGAAGACTAAGAAGAGTCCTTCGGGGGATGGCTATGGTAATACCATAGAATCAGAACCTTTGACATTTAGAAAAGCATACTTAGAGTGGGAAAATAAGTGTAAGGGTATCAGTGCTAAAGAGATACAATCAGAAGGTAGAAAGGGAGTAAGAAGTGTTCCTCCTAATTTATTTGAACAGATTCAAGAGCATGTGACGGCGGCATTTAGACGACCCGAATCAAGCAATGATGGTACTAAAGGTGCCTATGTTTTGATAGATGATATAATCAAAGCACTCAAAGATGATAAGTTGTTTTTGGAAAATGAGAGAGATAATCTTGAAAAGTTTCAGAAGGATATGGGAGTATTCCTCAAGGCTAACAGTAAATTAAATCCAAGTAATATTGAGTTTAATAGGCCGGAAACATACGATGTAGTGAACGGCAAAGTAGTCAATGAAAGTGAAGACACAATCACCATTTACGGGCATTATGTTGATAAGTATTTTATAGATAAATACCCTAAGAAAAAGTATAAGGTAATGCCAAGTTGGTCGAGTAGAAATAAAAATGAATCTAATCCACCATACAAGCAAGCATTGTTTGGTGGTGGCGATTTACTCGGAGAAGGTGAAGGTCTTTTAGATGTAATAGAATTAGCACTAAAAGAGTTAGATGAGAAGGTTATCGAACTTTATACTATTGGAATTAAAAGAGCATCTGCTTTAGCAAGACTACCTTCGGTTCAATCATGGGTTAGACGCAATATCAAAAAGAAACAATTCTATCCTTCTAATAGTGGTAAAATCAATTTGCGCCAAATAGGTGAAGCACTACTAACTCAAGAGTTTCCTATCAAGAACGATATAGAACAAAGAATGGTAACTATAGCGGCTACAAATAAAGACATTGAGTTTGCACAAAAAATAGAGAGATTCAAAGTCGGGCGAATAAGCAATCAAGTTATGGCTACTCTGATTAGAGAAGTTATTTCAAGAGGCAAAGAAGAAAACATTAGAGTTAAAAATGGCTACTATCTACAATTAAGGGGATTATCTGACCCTCCTTCTGAAACATGGAAAGAAATCAAAAAGAGTTGGATGCAACATTTATGGGCGTGATTAAATGAGTTGGGAAGATATAATGAAAGATAATAAAATGTTAAAGTCACTTATAGATAAGTATGAGAAAAAGATGGATTTAGAGAAACCAATACAGTATCTTAATGAAAACATATTTGAAGCCTATCAACAGTTTCAAGGGGATTTACCAGACGAAATCCTAAATGAAAAGGAATTGATTGGCTTATTTAGAGAAATAGTTTTAGAAGAAATTGATTCAATGTTAAGGTGATTAAATGAATTGGGAAGATATAATTAAAGTTGGGTATATCCCATCAGATGCAAGAAAAAGAAGCGCACCGACAATAAATTGGTTAGATGCTTTTGATAAGTTTGGATTTGATGACGGGGCAGAAAATACAGGGCAGACAGAAGAGATTGCTGAGTTTTTACGAAAGAATGGATATTTAGCACACTTAGTCGAAGCCGGAGGACATAATACTTACATTTCAGCAGTAATAGAAAAGGGAGAAGGAATCGCTTATCCTAAAGATGGAATAAAGTTTCGCCGTAGTCCTGATAGAGAATATTTCAAATCCGAATTATTGAAGTTATTAGATGGTAAATACGGTAAATCAATGAAGTCAGAACACATTAAGAGTTGATTTAAATGATAACCCGCAAACGATGTTCTGTCTGTCAGCATGAAGATAGAGAAGAAATTGAAGCCGCATTAGAAGGCGGATTCATTTCTTGTGATGATATGGATAAAAGACATGATTGGAGAAGTGGTTCATCAGCCCAACACATGAGAAATCATATGGGAGATTATACAAACAGTAGTAATCCCAAATGTAAATTATGCACAGACCCAATGAGAAAGCATTACGAAGAAGCACTTTCAAACGGGAATATAACTGCTGATGGCGTTTCACAGGCTCTCGGTGTCACGAAAGAGCAGGTGCAAAGGCACATGAAGCACCACTTGGCACCGTTGGTTCAGCAATCTGCCGCCAGCATTATAGCGAAAAAGGAAGTAAATGAAATTGAATTGCTAAGTGCTAACATACAAAGGCTTGATACGAAGTTAGATGAGTTATTCAGAAATACAGAATTAGAGCCAAGAGAGATAGATAGCCTAACTAAACTTGCAAAAGAAGTTAGAGAGAGTTTGAAGTATCTTATGGAGTTTAAGGGTAAATTGGTTCACAAGCGGCAAGATACAATTATTGTTGCACAGATGCAAATTGTTCAAGAAGTGCTTGCACAGAACAATCCTGAGATTTGGTTAGATATTAAGAAGAAAATGCAGGAGAAACTACAATGAGTTGGGAAGACATAATTAAGAACGAAGAAAAAGTATCTAATTTTATTAAACTAGCAAAAAATAATATGGACAAGTTTAATGAAGATGAGAAAATAATGGTTAACTATTTAATTAATTTTTTAGAAGATAAATATGACAGAAACATATTTGAAGCACTAAGGTTTGAATTAAAGAAAAAAGACCTAATTCATGCTAAATCAAGATTTTTAATGAAGGAGAAATTACAATGAGTTGGAAAGATATTATTAAACAAGTTAATAAAGATAAAATAAAAGAGATTAGAGAGTTTCTTTTTGCTTATGGGCACCCCGATGATGATG
>MDTD01016459.1_pt1 | contig 11172 bp, 8 predicted proteins | sample 811221 | NCBI WGS metagenome assembly MDTD01 (sample SAMN05326646, study PRJNA326480) | marine metagenome | isolation source: seawater | place: Pacific Ocean: South West | collected 2011
ACGCCAACCTGACGCATGCCGCCCCCCAATTGTTTACGCAAACGGCGGGCCTTGGAAATAAAGGTCTGGTCGCCAACCAAGACAGAGCCAACCGGTGCGCCCAACCCCTTTGACAGACACAAGGATACGCTGTCAAAACTTGCTGTAAATGCGCTGACCTCCATGTTACACGCAACAGCCGCATTCAACAGTCGTGCGCCATCTAGATGACAGTACAACTTGTGGCGTCTGGCTACCGCACATAAATCGGATAAATGCGCTGCTGTCTGAATGCGACCATTCACTGTATTTTCGAGGCACAGTAATTTAGTTACTGGATGATGAAAATCGTCAGGTTTAACAGCTTTATCTATATCTGCTGAAGCAATACGACCCGCTGAATCAACTGGCAGTGGACAGGGAATGACACCACCAAGGGTTGCTGCACCGCCTGCTTCATAGTGGATTGTATGATAGGACTGACCCGACAAAAATTCCTCACCACGTGCTGCGTGGCATAAGATAGCAATAAGGTTAGACTGTGTCCCAGATGAAACAAACAATCCGGCATCTTTGCCCAGCATATTGGCAACACGAGCCTCAAGATTAGCAGTTGTTTTATCATCTCCATATACGTCATCTCCAACATCGGCAGCGGCCATTGCTGCCCGCATTGAGGCATCAGGCCGTGTAACCGTGTCGCTGCGAAAATCAAAAACAGACCCTTCATACATAATAAGATCATCCTGTATGTGATTACCGGTAACGCTCTTATCGCACAAAATAATATAAAGACAAAACAGCAAACCCATATAAAAAGACCTGCCCCATTATCTGGGACAGGTCTTCTTTAGGAAGCCGAAAGATGTGTTCAGGGGGGAATTTCCTCCCGGCTAACTTTTGAAAATTTTAGCGGGAGAATTCGGGATAAGAATCCATACCTAACTCAGAGTTATCCAATCCAGCCATTTCAGCTTCTTCAGAAACCCTAATTCCCATAGCCTTTGCTAAAACCGCCCAGACAATCAGTGACACGCCGAAGGTAAACAGACCAACTACAACAATTCCAGTAAGTTGAGCCATCAACGTTGCATCAGGATTTGTAATGACCACGGCCAATGTGCCCCAAATACCCGCGATGAGGTGAACAGGAATAGCGCCAACGACATCGTCTATTTTTAATTTGTCTAACATCGGCACAGCAAAAACCACAATTACACCGCCAACTCCGCCGATTACGGTAGCTACTCCAATACCCGGAGTAAGTGGTTCAGCTGTAATAGACACCAAGCCAGCTAATGCTCCATTTAGAACCATAGTCAGGTCTACCTTTTTATAAAGCACTTGTGTAAGGATGAGGGCTGCAATCGCACCTCCAGCCGCAGCGGCATTTGTGTTAGCAAAAATCCTTGATACATCGGCAACATCACCAACGGTTCCCATAGCAAGCTGCGATCCACCGTTAAAGCCAAACCAACCTAGCCATAAGATAAACGTTCCTAATGTCGCCAATGGCAGATTTGCACCAGGCATCGGTGTCACGCGGCCATCAGTCCCATATTTACCATGTCTTGCTCCAAGGATAAGTGCCCCGGCCAAAGCTGCCCAGCCACCAACGGAATGCACGACAGTTGATCCAGCAAAATCAGCAAAACCCATGGCGTCAAGAAAGCCGCCGCCCCATTTCCAGCTGGCCTGTAACGGATAGATCAGCGATACCAGTAGAAATGTAAACAGGAGAAAAGGCCACAATTTAATCCGTTCTGCCAACGTACCCGACACGATTGACGCTGTCGCTGCACAGAACATCAGCTGGAAAAAGTAGTCCGATGCTGTTGATGCATAACTAATATCACCAACTTCTCCGGGTGCTACGCCTACAGCTTCCATTTTTGCGGTAGAAGGGAATACTCCTAGATAGTTTTCGATTATCCAACCATCCCCAGGATACATCAGATTATAGCCAACTAGATAATAGCCGATTGCCGCAATTGAAAATAAAGCAATGTTTTTAGTCAATTGTGTCGTTGTGTTCTTCGCTCTGACCAGGCCAGCTTCGAGCATGCAAAAGCCGCACGCCATAAACATAACTAAAAATCCACCAATCAAAAATAACAGTGAATTTAAGACGAAAACTCCGTGTTCAGGCACGGTTTGTGCCATTGCTGGGGAACTAAAAATAGAAAGCCCAGCAACCAAAGGAGTAAAAATTTGTATTAAACGCATCATTGTAACGCTCCTTGAATCTACTTAGTTAAATCAGAGCGCATCTGCGCCTGTTTCAGCTGTCCGAATCCGCATTGCGTCGTCTAGTGACAGCACGAATATTTTTCCATCACCAATTTTGCCAGTACCAGCGGCAGTCTTAATTGCAGACACAACGTCATCTGCAATTTTTTTCTCTACAGCGACTTCAATTTTCATTTTTGGAATAAAATTCACGACATACTCAGCGCCCCGGTAAATTTCACTTTTCCCTTTTTGGCGACCATATCCCTGAACCTCACAAACGGTCATTCCAGAAATACCCAACACGCCCAAAGCTTCATGAACGGCATCAAGCTTTCCTGGCTGAATGATTGCAATGATATATTTCATAGCGTCCTCTATCTTGTGTTGTTACACGGTTCCCATCACATGCATTTGTAATTAGGAGAACATCCCCATGCAGGTTTCGAGAAACCGACTTTGACGGTATTAACAAACCATTGTGGAAAAATATTGTGCTGCATTTTGTTCATTGTGATGCATTTTTTGCACCACCCTCTATTGACCTTTAAGCACAAGGCGTTAAGAAAGATGCAGGGAAGGCTGTTCTTGTCTGCTGAAAGCGAGGATTGTGATAACAGGAGCGCAAAACATGCGGCATTTAACCCATCTGCGCTATATTGATGTTGTGGCCAGAGAGAAATCCATCCGCAAAGCATCAGAAAAACTCAATATAACCTCTACCGCGCTGAACCGACGAATTTTAGCACTCGAAGAAGAGGTGGGCACACCCTTGTTTGAGCGTCTTCCTTCAGGCGTCCGACTGAATACAGCTGGCGAGTTATTCATTCAGCACATACGCAGCCAGATGACAGATTTATCACGCGTTCTCTCACAAATTTCAGACCTCTCTGGTGTACGTCGTGGTCACGTTATAGTGGGTGGCGGACCTGAGATTTTGTCATCTTTCTTGCCAGGGCAGATCGCTTGTTACCGTCAGGATTTTCAAGCGGTCCAATTTGATGTGTTGCGCCAAACTCCCGAACAGAGCCTGACTGCACTGATGAATTTTGAAATAGATATGGCCTTTATCTTTGACTCCGTTCTGCCTTCTGATCTTGATATTGTAGCTTCTGTATCACAACCCCTTTTTGCACTAGTCCATGAGGATCATCCTTTAGCTGAAAAGGAATTCTTAAAACTTCAAGATTGCTTGGCCTGGCCAATCATCTCACCTTTATCAGAAGGTGGCTTGAAAACAATGTTAGAAGTTGGCAGGTTGCGTACCGCCGCGAACCTGCAGGTTGTAATACAGACTGATGAGCCAAATTTTATTTCTGATTATATTCGTAATGAGAATGCGATTGGCTTTGCGATTCCACTTAGCTTTCAGAAAAATACTCAAATTCTAACGAAATTAAAATCAATTGCCATTGATGAACGGGATGTTCCCCCAGGCATTGTGCATCTTGTGCAACGCAAAGGACGCGTTTTGTCTGTAGCTGCTGCAAAATTCATGGATCAGATTGTACAGGACCTAAACAAGAGGTTTCCTGATACTACCCGCTGAACAACAAAAAAGAGATGCACAAAGGCATCTCTTTTTCCGTGTTTTGCACGTTTCGTGTTGTTAGCTGGTCGGCCCGCCCAGAGGCAATCTTGTCAGTCTAATCTCAGCAACAAGAAGGCCGCAAACAGTTCGCAAGAGCTAAAGGGACTGCCCCATACCACTGGCATTCCTGTTTTTCTGATCCGTCCGCCATAAAATAACACTAGACATTCGATCACCTCCTTTTTACTGTTGACACAAAATTCTAACCCCATCACTGTCGCTTAAAGCAATTCAGGCTGTCAATCTTCGTATCGCACAAGCCTGCCATCCTGCGAAAAACCGTCAACGTACTCATCTGTTTCTCAGTGTGATGATTTTCGCCTCACCGGCTTAAAGCCACCTTGCTTTGGCTTATTGGGTTTTCCTCCCTTATTGCGAATAGACAAAGTCTGACCTGCCCTTGATAGTTTCTCTACCCTATTCTGTCTTTCTGGCTCATTTGGTTTAGGTAAGTTTTGCCGTTTCTTTGTTCCTTTAAAAGTTCTGTCTGCCTGTCCGGACTGGTCTGACTTATGTTTTCGAAAGGGCTTTTTTTTGCCAAATGATTTCTCTTTGCCGGAGGTTCTTTCCGTTATCGAGCCGGAACGCTTTAGTCCGTCAATTCTGATATCAGGACTCCAGCCAGATGATTTGCGTTGGCGTTTCTGACCAAAAGAAGGTCTCTTTCGTCCTCGCTTTGCCTTTTCTCTACCTTCTGGAATAGTTGGGCTGTAAATCTGTGTAACTTTTATATCATGTGTGAGTCGACTATCTTTTAACCGACCCAAAAAACTGCTGGCAGATGGTTCAGCAATCGCAACATGACTTTCAGCATGATGAAGATAGATATCGCCAACATCTGAACTCTTAACACCGCCGCGCCCAGACAGAAGTGAAAGCAGTCCTCGTACATGTATATCCTGACCTTTACCAGCAGAAAGACTAAACCAGCGATATGTTTTTGCTTCATTCGCTATGTTCATATCACCCGCTGCACCCAGTTCTTCAGGAGCCGCCAAATCACGGCGATGCTGGCGAATAAGGGCTAGAGCGAGCTGTTCAGCGCTGAATGAAGCAGTCAACTGGTTCTGCAGTCCTGTTTCTTTTTCGTCAGGATGTGCTGTCAAGTCCGCATTCTGCAATATGCGTTCATCGTCACGTGCACGGATAGCATCCGCATCAGGAGCTTTACCCCAATCTGCTGTGATTCCTGCAAGCTGTAAAAGTTTTTGTGTTTTGCGATAGGTGTTTTCTGGCACAACGATAATGGCTGTGCCTTTTCGACCAGCCCGACCCGTCCGTCCGGATCGATGGAGCAACACATCTGGGGTACGCGGAAGATCAGCATGAATAACCAGATCTAGATTCGGTAGGTCAATCCCTCTTGCAGCCACATCAGTTGCCACACAGACACGTGCCCGCCCATCCCGCATAGCCTGCATAGCTTGGTTTCGGGCTGCCTGATTTAACTCTCCAGACAGGGCAACTACAGACAATCCGCGATTAGCAAGCCGTGTGGCAAGATAGGAGACTGACGCCCTTGTGGCGCAGAAAATGACAGCCTTCTTATCATCATGAAAACGCAGCAGATTGATAATGGCATTTTGGCGATCTGCTGGCCTCACTGAACAGGCCTGATAGCTAATATCCTTATGTTGTTCTTCTGCAGAAATGGTCTCCACACGCACTGCATTCTGCTGATATCTGCGTGCCAGCGCGGCAATTGTTCGCGGCACAGTAGCAGAAAACATCAATGTCCGCCGCTGGTCTGGTGCTGCCCTCAGTAGGGTTTCCAAATCCTCGCGGAACCCCATATCTAACATCTCATCGGCTTCATCCAAAACAACAACACGCAAATTACTTGGGTCAAAACTGTTTTTGTTCAGGTGGTCAACGAGCCTCCCTGGTGTCCCAATCAAAATATCAACACGTCCTGACAACGCCCGACGTTCGGTGCGGATATCCATACCACCGACAGCAGATGCTAAAACGAGACCTGTTTTAGCATACAGCCAATCCAGTTCCGTTTTAACTTGCAGAGCAAGTTCACGAGTGGGGGTTATAACAAGGGCTGCCGGCTGAGATGGAAAATCATTTTCAGCATCAGACTCAAGCAACTGAGCCGCCATAGTCAAACCAAAGGCGACTGTTTTGCCAGAACCTGTCTGCGCTGATACAAGAAGATCCTGTTCGTAACAGCTGTCGGCGAGAACAGCCGATTGAACGTCTGTCAAAATGGCAAAGCCACGCTCACCCAGTGCCTGTGCAAGAAGCGGATGCGCGGCAGCAAAAATAGTCATTAGTTTTAGCCTTTACTTTTGTCTGAACAGACGCCTGATAACAACTGTTTTTTGCATCACGGAGTTGCCAGATATGCAGCGGTTTTAGCAGTGATTGCAGATTTGTAAAGCAAAACAGTCTTCTAGTTTTGATAAAGTTTTTTGGTTTCTATTTTTTAATCCAAAACCTCAGGTTGAATTTTTTCTTCTGGAATAAAAAGATAATTATTTCCGGTTTCCAGCATAGTTTTTTTTTGAAAGCGTCCATCAATAGTATAGATGAATGGCTGATAATTCAGCGCAAGAAAATCATCAAAAATATCTTTGGCACAACCGTTAAATCGCTCACCAAAATCAGAAATTTCCACAAACCAAATAGGGCGATCATCTTGCATCAATTTACGTGCTCCACTTAAGACCAATCCTTCTGCACCTTCCACATCAATTTTAACAATATCGATCTTTTCTTTAACGTGTTCATTAATGAAATCATCAAGCGTATTGGTCTTTACTTTTTCTGTTAAATGCTCTTTCTGCTCAGACTTACCTATATGAGAAAGACCTACCCTTATGGAGCCAGAAGGTTTTACCGGCATATTTAAATTCACAAACCCCTTTCTATCTGAAATAGCCAATTGAAAACAGTTCACATTCGGCAAGTTGCGGGACACACGCTTCAAAATTTCATAAACATAAGTTGATGGCTCAACTGAGATTATACGCTTTGGCTTGCGACTCGACCCGGCGAACGCCTTTGTAAACAAGCCTATATTCGCACCTATGTCGAGAATGACCGGATTTTTAACATTAGACATCTTTAGAATAGCATTTGCTGTATCTTTTTCAAAAGAGCTGAAAAAACCCTTGATTAAAAGGCGTACCCAACGAATTTTCTGACTCAAATTAAATTTTGGACTTGTCATATCAAAACCATAACTTTTTGACCAAAGCGTAAGAGCCAGAGACACTCTAGCTATTATATTTTTTTTAAAATTATTTTTTTCCTAAAATAACATCAACTTTTTCACTAATATCCTCATTATAGATATTTTTGATTTCTGTCCCTGATACTGGATATAAACCATCTGAATTTTTTCTATAATTTAGCATATATGACCTTTTGTGAAAAAGTATAATAGATGGAAGGTCACAATTTATCGCGAGATTAGACGTAAAACTATTTATACCTAGAAACAAATCAGCAAAATGAAACAGACCCATCTCATTTTTTAATTCACTAGTTACGCTCCTCACATCGACTGGTATAGGTAAATTTTTTGGCCAATGATCGAAGAATTTAGCGTTCATTTCACGCGCATCATCACCTGAACTAACAAAGATTGTTCCGCCATGTTGCTTTACGACATTTGAAAGGCAGTCGGCCGCGCGAAGAACTGGCCAACATCGGCTTTTGTCCTGAGAGTAAATAGTTGTAATAATATGAGGCCTTGGATATGCGGCGAACATTTCCTCGTAAAATTGTCTCTGAAATTTAAGCGGCTTTATTGGGGTCGTTCCTGTTGGATCAATTCCTTTTTGCAGCAGAAACCTATCAAACGATCCACCGAATGGTCGATGCCCCCAGAGCTGTTCTGTCTCAGATTTTATGCAGTTTTTTGCTAAATCCTCAGTTAAAAACAACTTGTCTGCCCAACCGTAGGAAAATCCAATTCTTTGCCGAATTTTTGCAAAATGAGCAGCAAGCTTAAATGAAGTGGAGGGATGAAAAATCACAGCTACGTCAGCGTTTTTTTGTTGCAATTCGCGAACTGCATCTTTGTATTTTTGTAAATTAATAATTTTTTTAAAAGGCTTGATATCCGTTATGCTTCCAGCCCATTCGCTTCCCAAAATAATGTCTTTCATAATTGCAGGATGCTGGCAATAAATATCAACTTTTGCTGAATATAAGGAGGTTAAAGCCTGAAGCTGCGAGAAATGAAGAAGTTGGTCGCCAATTCCTCCACATAAAAATGCTACTGATCTCAAACTCATCTGGAAAACATCACAATATTTTTTGAGGGTTCCGGCCAGGTCTCTCTCAACTTTGCTTTGGTTATCACCTGCTCGGCGTAATACGCAAGTTTTAATTGAATTTACACAACAACAACTTTTTTAGTAAACGAGTATATCAATATGAAAATTAGATATTTATCAAGCCTGCAAGGAAAATTAAAAGATGAAAACTTCAGAAATTGATGTCTTGTTTGTGGGCAACGCTATTATGGATGTGCTGAGTTCCTGCGAAGAATCATTCCTAACAGATCATGGCATTGAAAAGGGCGGAATGAATCTCATAGACGAAGAACGAGCTCTTTATCTTTACAACAACATGCCTGAAAAAACTGAACAATCTGGCGGCTCTGCTGCCAACAGCGCATATGGATTTTCCAGTCTGGGTGGCAAAGCCGGCTTTTCAGGCCAGGTTGCCACTGATGCTGTCGGTGACAGCTTTATTAGCGACTTAGAAGGTGGCGGTGTCTGCTTTGCTGGAAAGCAAGCAGAAACTGGCCCAGCAACTGCACGTTCAATGATTCTAATTACACCGGATACAATCAGATCAATGAATACATATCTGGGCACTTCCCTTCTTCTGAATGCTAGCCATTTGCCTGAGCAAACAAAGGCTAAAATTATCTATCTTGAGGGTTATCTGTTTGATGCACCAAAAGGACCATCGATCTTTGCCCGTGCCGCAGAAATTGCTGAGCAAAGTGGTGCTGAGCTTGCCCTTTCGCTATCAGATGCTTGGTGTGTAGAACGGCATTTTGAAGCACTTACAGAATTCGTAAAAAATCATGTATCCATTCTTTTCTGCAATGAAGATGAAATCATCAGCTTAGGACGAACAGATGTGCATGGTTCGGTTGCGCTTGTTTCTAATTGGGTTGATGAATTAATCGTGACCAGAGGTGCAGCCGGGGCATATATCTTGAAGAAGAATGAACAGGTCAGTGTTCCCGCAATGCCCTGCGGTGAAGTTGTTGATACCACAGGGGCAGGTGACCTATTTGCATCCGGCTATCTTTTTGGCCGTGCGACCGGCGCATCAATTCTAAAATCTGCAGAATTAGCTAGCTTATGTGCCGGCGAGATAATCTGTCATTTCGGTGCACGCCCACTGTTAAATCTCAAAGACTTTATTGGAAAAGTGAACTAATTATTGAAGCCTGAGTTTCACCAGCTCAAAACTTAAACCATAAAAAAAACTAACTTGATTTAAGAAATTCAATTTTGAATGATCTGATGAAAAATCGTTAACGTCATGCGATTTTTTAATTCCAATCTCTCTTTCAAGAATTGTCTCTACATTTTTTTCAAGAATGCTTCGGTCAAAGGTAAGGTCATTTTCTCCTAGAAACAAAACCAAAGTATTATAGATGTCATCAGCGATGGTTTCTGGCGATGAAAAGTCGATATTATTCAAGTCATTTGCCGAGATTACAAAGTTCTCCTGAACAGTGTTTTTTGTTGCTATTGCACAGTTGGCTGATAACAAGAAAGACAAAAAAATTAAATTGATAGTTTTTACCAACTACTTTTAAAACCTTGAACTCAGTTCGAAATTAATGATTTTTTCTGAAGAATGCCCATCATTATTGAAATGATTTAACGCTGTCATGCCAACTGCAATAGTACCAAATCCCAACTCTCTTTGGATTCTTCCATTGATGATCTGAGGTCCGTTATCGGGAACTAAATCCAGCCTATTCGAAACCTTATTGTAATCGCCATTTTTATATCCCTCTATAGTCTTAATAGTTAACTCGCCATTAGTGACGGACAAAGGATAAATTACATCTATAAAAAGCTTCTGTTTTTGTTTTAAAAAATCATCGAGCTCAAACCCCAGAGACAGCTCTCTGGCAGAAATATTCGAAATTTCAATTAAATCTTGATTTCTAAAATTTGCTCTTGTTTTTGAGAAAATTGCATGACCGTTTACCAACAAATTGTTTTCTATTTGTTTTTTGAAACCAGTCTCAAAAATTACTGACTTAGCTCCACTTTCCAATTCAAAAGCACCAGAAAATTTACTCCCTAATACCGACTGATGTTCCAAAAGTGACGAAAGCCCAAGCTCAAGTTCAAAATTATCATTATGCTTTTTAATTTTCGTCCCAAAACTTGATGCTGATATACCCTTGTCTTTTCCGATAAAACTATAGTTTAGTAATTTCGTGTCATCGCTAATATTTATTTCACTCTCAACAAGCGTAGCTTTCTCAAACACGGGAAAAGTTTTTTCAATAAAATAGATATTCTCTGGATCTAAATACTTTTCTCTTTGTTTGTCATGGTCACTTACATAAGCAATTTTGATGCGGCTACCGTTCATTTCTGAATTCGCAAAATATTTTTTAACAAACTGTTCGTCCTCGTTAATAACTTCTGCCAAGCCCAAAATACCAAGTTGAAAACTTCTATTTTTGTACAAAATCTGCTCTTCGTGAGAATCAAGCTTCAAAAAATTATCTCTTACTGAAAAGTTAACAGTTTCGCTCTTTATTTGGGGCACCCACTCATATGCCCGTTTATATTTATCAAATACACCCAAGGAGATACTTTCCGGTCGCACATAGTTAAAAATTGGTGATAGGGAAATGTATGTTGAAGAATTATGAGAGTTGGGTATTACATTTCCGCTAAAATCAACAACTGATGTCGCACCTTGTGGTGTTGCAGCTGATCCAAGATTAATTTTCCCCACGCCATAAACTTCATCTACTCCTGCAGCACCTAGATCTGTAGCTGTGCTAATCAAAAGGTCAACAAGCTGTGTGGGCGTTAAATTTGGAAACTGTTCTTTCAATAAAGCAACTGAACCAGAAACGACGGGAGCGGCCATCGAAGTGCCTTGTTTGTATGCGTAATCTCCAGTTTCTGTTGAGTCACTCTGATTTACAGTGGAGTATATTCCTGCATCCCTTCCAAAATTCAACTCTCCACCTGGCGCCGAAATACAATAATTCTTAGCTACTCCGCACCCGTTACTATAACTTGTTATGGCGTCATTTTCATTTAGCGCTACAACTGTTAACCACTTCCCAATTAAGTTTGAATCAGTTAAAAAATATGAGCCTCTCCAGCTAGGAAGATTCTGATTGGTTTCAG
>MDTD01060827.1_pt1 | contig 11172 bp, 11 predicted proteins | sample 811221 | NCBI WGS metagenome assembly MDTD01 (sample SAMN05326646, study PRJNA326480) | marine metagenome | isolation source: seawater | place: Pacific Ocean: South West | collected 2011
AAATATTGCATCTATTTATGAAAAAGAAGGATCTGACTGTTGGTTCTCAGACGATCCTCAAAGATTTCTAGGCAATAAATATCATGCTGAAGACTATGAAAAATTGAGTGATATTGTTGAGGTTTGGTTTGATAGTGGTTCAACTCATTCATTTGTTTTAGAAAAAAGAGAAGACTTAAAATGGCCAGCATCAATGTATTTAGAAGGATCAGATCAACATAGAGGATGGTTTCATTCATCCTTATTAGAATCTTGTGGAACTAGAGGTAGAGCTCCATTTGAGTCAATTTTATCTCATGGATTTGTTGTAGATGGTAAAGGATTGAAAATGTCTAAATCTTTAGGAAATGTCATTGCGCCTGAAGATATTTTAAAAAAGTATGGTGCTGATATTTTAAGAATTTGGGTTGCATCTTCCAATTACGCAGAAGATTTAAGAATAGATTATTCCATTTTAGATCAACATGCTGACTCTTATAGAAAAATTAGAAATACATTTAGATATCTTCTTGGAAATATTAATGATAATTTTGAAAATATTAATCTAGATGAATTAGATTTAAGCGAACTACCAGAATTAGAACAGTTTATGTTGCATAAAATTTTTGTTTTAAACAGCAAATTTCAAAATTTTTTTAAAAGTTATGATTTTCATAATCTATATAAGGAGTTACTTAATTTTTGCACAGTTGATCTATCAGCTTTCTATTTTGATATAAGAAAAGACAACCTTTATTGTGATCCAAAAGATTCCAAAAAGAGAAAATCGACAATAAAGTTATTAAATATTATTTTGAATGCACTGTTAAAATGGTTTGCACCAATATTATCTTTTACAACTGAAGAAATATTTAAATTATTATTCAAAGATCAAAAAAGTATTCACATAGAGAAATTTGCAATATTTCCAGATAAATTTAAAAATGAAAAATTAAATGATAAATGGTTAGAATTAATTAAAATAAGAAATATCTGCAACATTAGTATAGAGGAAAAGAGAGCTAGTAAGGAAATTGGATCAAGTTTAGAGGCAGAATTAAAAATACAACTTAATCAAAAATTTAAAAATCTTACACAAAACATAGATTTTTCTGAACTTTGTATCACATCAAAAGCTAACATTGAGTATGAAAATGATATTGAAACAATAGCTACCACAATCAAAGCTAAAGGATCTAAATGTCCGGTTTGTTGGAAAATAAGCGAAATTTCATGTCCCAGACATTCTAAATGAATTTTAAATTTTTAAAAAAGAATTTTTACACATATTCATTATTTATTTTTTGCATTTTTTTTCTTGATAGAATAACTAAAATATATGTAATTTATCTAAATGAGGAATATTTAGGTGAACAAATTTTCTCCTCTAAATTCTTAAATATTTATTTAATTTGGAATGAAGGGATAGCTTTTGGGCTCTTATCTTTTGATAAAAACAATTTTTATAATTTTTTAACTATATTTATTTTTTTTATTATACTAGTTATATTTTATTTATCACTCAAAAGTTATGGTTTGAAAAAATATTCTTTATTAATGATATTTAGTGGAGCCATAGGAAATTTATTTGATCGAATTTACTATAAAGCTGTTCCAGATTTTATAGACTTTCATGTTGGAAATTTTCATTGGTTTATTTTTAATGTATCAGATATATTTATAAGTATTGGGGTTATAAGTTTAATCCTACTAGAATTAAATTTTGGTAAAAAATACAATGATTAAAAAATTTAAAATTATAACGCTTTTTATTTTAATATGTTTTATTAACTTAAGCTGTGGTTCAGTTAAAAAAGCTTTTGATCCGGGGAGAAAAAATAGCTCGGATGAGTTTTTAGTTGAAAAAAAATCACCACTTTCTGTACCACCAAATTTAGATGAACTCCCTCTTCCTAAGGAAAAAGTATTGGACGAAACAGTTATTAAAGATGATTTGGAGGCATTATTAAATAATAATGAAAACACCAAAGTTCAAGAAATTGATCCAGATGTAGAAAGATTTATAATTGATCAAATTAAAAACAATCAATGATTTCTAAGAGTATAAATTTTAAAAATTTTCGAGTAAAAAAAAAAAGTAAACTAATAACAAATAAATTAAAAGAAGTTTTACAAGAAAATAGTCAAATTATAAAATCTCTAAAAAAAGACTATAAAGACAAATTTAATCATAAAATTTTTAATTATTTTAATAAAAACTTAGATTTTAGAATAATTGGAATGGGTGGCTCAACACTTGGGACCCAAGCGATTTATGGTTTTTTAAAAAATAAAATTAAAAAGAATTTCTATTTTGTTGATAATCTTCAATCACAAAAGCACAATTTTTCTGCCAAAAGGTTTAACAATTTAGTTATTTCTAAATCAGGCAATACAATAGAGACAATTGTAAATTCAAATATTCTTATAAAAAAAAATGAAAAGAGTTTATTTTTAACAGAAAATAAAAAAAGTTATTTAAGAAAGCTTGCACAAAAATTAAAATCAGAAATAGTTGATCATAATAATTATATTGGTGGAAGATATTCAGTTTTGTCAGAAGTTGGAATGTTACCTGCTGAATTAATGGGTCTAAAACCAAAAAATTTTAGACAATTAAATAATTTAATTAAAAATAAGTCATTCTTAAAGGCATTAGTTAATAATACTTCTGCAACAATTTATTTCTTAAATAAAAGGAAATATAATTCTGTAATTATCAATTACGACGAGGCATCCAACGGTTTATTCAATTGGTATAGACAACTAATTGCTGAAAGTTTAGGAAAAAAACATAAAGGTTTATTGCCTATTATGTCAAATATGCCCAAGGACAATCATAGTGTTATGCAATTATATTTAGATGGTTTTAAGAATAATTTTTATACATTTTTTTTTGCAAAAGAGAAAAATTCAGAAAAAATTAAAAATAATCAATATTTATTTGATAAAAAATTTTTAAAAAATAAAAGTATCAATCAAATTATGTACGCCCAAAAACAAGCAACAGAACTTGTTTTTAATCGAAAAAATATTCCATTCAGAAGTTTTGAAGTGACTAAAAGAGATGAGAAAACTTTAGGAGAACTTTTTTGTTTTTTTATCTTGGAAACTATTCTTATAGGCCGTTTTTTAAAAATCAATCCATTTAATCAACCTGCCGTAGAATTAATAAAGATTGAGACAAAAAAATTTTTAATTTAGGAATATGAGCCAAAAATTATTTTTGAGATTCCATATTTTTTTTCTTCAATCATTTTAAAATTTTTGGGAAAAATATCTTTTTGTTTTTTATGTCTATGCATAATTATTACACCTTCTTTTTTAAGAATTTTCTCATCTAAAATTAAACTTATTATAGATATCAGATTTTTTTCTTTAAATGGGGCATCTAAGAAAATAATATCAAACTTCTTTTTCATTATTTTTAAATTTAAATCTTTAAAAATATTTTTTTCAAGAATTTGATAGTTTTCCAATTTTAAATTTACTAAATTTTTTCTTAAAATTGGCAGAATTCCCTTGTAATTTTCAACAAACGTCACGTACTCTGCTCCCCTTGACAAACATTCGATACCAAAAGATCCTGTTCCTGAAAAAAGATCAAGAATATTTGAGCTTCTTAAATTAATGGAAAACTTATTTGAATGATTTATTAAATTAAAGATAGATTCTTTAGTCAGATCTTTTAAAGGTCTTGTCTTTAAATTTTCTGGCTCTAATATTTTTTTCCCTTTGAATATACCTGATATAATTCTCATTATTTATAATTTATTACTCTAAAAGCAATATCTCTTCTGTAAAAACCCTCTTTCCATTTAAGTTTATTTAAATTTTCATAGATATTTTTTCTAGCAGTTAAAAAATTATTTGATAGTGACACAAAATTTAGTACACGACCTCCTGCTGAAAAAATTTGATTGTTGTCTTTGATTGTTCCAGCATGAAATAAAAAGTTATTTTTATTTAGTTTCAATTTATTTAAATTACTAATTTTTATATTTTTTCTATATTTCTCTGGATAACCATTAGAACACAAAACTACACAAACACTTTTTTTATTCGTCCATTCAAGTTTTATTTCTTTTAGATTTTCATTAAAACAAGAGTTAAAAACATCTACTATGTCAGTCTTTAATGTTGGAATAATAGTTTGACACTCAGGATCACCCATTCTTACGTTATATTCAATCAGATATGGTTCATTTTTCACTATCATTAAACCGGCATATAGAAAACCTCTATACTTTGTTTTAAATGTAGAAAGTCCTTTTAGTGTAGGTTTTATAATTTTATTTAAAATTTTTCTTTCTAAATTCTTATCAATTAATCTAGATGGAGAGTAAGCGCCCATTCCCCCAGTATTACTACCAATATCACCCTCGCCAACTCTTTTATGATCTTGAGCAGTTCCAAAGTTTTTTATTGTAATTCCATCAGTGATAACAAAATAACTCATTTCTTCACCACTTAGAAACTCTTCAATTAATATTTTTTTTGCTTTTCCAAATTTTCCACCAAAAATTTCTTTGACGCAAGAAACTGCCTCTAAATTATTTTTACAAATATAAACTCCTTTTCCTGCAGCCAGGTTATCAGCTTTAACAACTATTGGATATTTTGATTTTTTTAAAAATTTTTTTGCTTGTTTTATGTTTTGAAATACGCCAAACGCTGCCGTTGGTATATTAAATTTTTTGCAAATATTCTTTGTAAATATTTTTGACCCTTCTAGTTGAGATGCAATTTTGTTTGGGCCAAAAACGTTTATATTAAATTTTTCTAAATAATCAACTATACCATTAACCAAAGGTTCTTCTGGTCCTACAATTAAGGAATTAATTTTTTTTTGTTTTAAAAATTTACAAATTTTTTTAAAATTATTTATATCTATAGAAATATTTTCAGCTAATTTAGATGTACCAGCATTTCCAGGTATACAATAAATTTTTTTAATTTTTTTTGATTTTGAGATTGAATAAGCAAGAGCGTGCTCTCTACCTCCACTACCTAAAATTGCAATTTTCATATATTTACTTATATATACTATTAATGAAAAATAAATTAGCTATACTAAAATATCTTCCAAATGAATTTAAAATTATTGAAGAAGGTGATCACGTTATTTGTGCTATTTCAGGAAAAAAAATTTTATTGGAAAATTTGAGCTATTGGAATGTTCATGAGCAGGAAGCGTATTTTTCTTACGTAGAGGCTTCTATCAAGCGAGAAAAATCAAAAAAATAAATTAATTTTTCCATCTATCATGTGTCCAAATCCATTGATCAATATTTTTTAGGATCATTTTTTCTAATATTTTATTCAAAAATAATGTTATTTCCGAAATATTTTTCTCTGCACTTATTTTAATTGGCTTTGATACATACATTTTAAAAAAATTCTTTTTTTTCCTTTCAATATAAATTGGAACAATGTCACAACTATATTTTTTTACTAGTTGCGCAGGTATTATTGTACTGGTTGCTAAGTTTTTAAAAAATGGACTTTTTACACCTTCTCTTACTCTTTGATCGATCATTATTGCTATGGAGGTTCCATTTTTTAAATTTTTGACAATTTCTCTTGTACCAGCTCTACCCTTTTTTATTTGTTTTTTACAGATATCCCTTTTTCGAATATTTTCCATTGTTGCGTTCAAATAGGGGTTGTTTAAGGGTCTATAAATGGCCGCACAATCAACACCAGATTTTTCTATTTGCATTGCCATTAATTCAAAATTATTAAAATGCCCTGACACAAAGACAACTTTTTGTTTTCTTTTTTTTATATTCTGGAGATGCTCGAGACCATCGATTGAGATATATTTATTTAATTTATTATTTTTGAAATTTTTTAAATGTACATATTCTGCAAATATACGACCATAATTTCCAAGTATATTTGATGCTATTTTCTTATAATCAAGTTTCTCATTAATTTCTGCTTTTTTAAGATTTTTAACAATTGACGATTTTGATCTAAAAAAAGGGCCTATATTTTTACCTAAAAAATATCCAAAATTTGATGATGCTCTATATCCAATTATTTTAAAAAAAAAGAACAAAGTCTTTATTATAATATATTGAATTATATGATTTATGTTTTTCATTAAATTTTATTTAAAATTTTTTTAAATCTATTTAATTCCTTAATTTTTAATTTAACTTTTAAATAGTCGATATTCTCTCTTTGTTTTTTGCTAAGTCTAAAATAATCTTTTTCTGTTGTGATAATATTTAATTTTCTTTTTTTTGCAGTATTTTTTATATTTTTAATTTCTTCACTTGAAAAGCTATAATGATCAGGAAATAAAATTTTATTCTTAACTTTAAAATTATGTTTTATCAGTGTTCTTTCAAATTCCTTTGGATTTCCTATTCCACAAAACATTAAATAACTCTTATTTAGATTAAAATTATTTAAATTTTTAGGCTCATATTTTCCTTTAAAAATTTTAATATTTTTATTTATTTTTTTTATATTTCTTTCAAGCTTAATATTTCTTTTTTCTCCATTTATGACTGCTATATCACAGTATTTAAGTTCGCTCATACTTTCTCTCAAAGGACCTGCGGGTAACAAATAACCATTACCTAAACCTTCCTCTGAATTAAAACAGGCAATTTTCAAATTATATTTAATATTTTTTTGTTGTAGTCCATCATCCATTAAGGCTAATTGGAACCTATATTTTTGCGCAAAAGTCAAAGCTTTTAGTCTACTTTTATTATAAATAATTTGGCCTCTATTTCCTAAAAGATTTATCTCGTCTTTTTGATTTTTATAATTCTTTTTAATAAAAACAGTTTTATATTTTTTTTTTAGAAAATTATGAATTTCAATTGTTAAAGAAGTTTTTCCTGTTCCACCTATGTAAAGATTTCCAATACAAATTATTTTAATTTTAAAAATATTTTTTTGAGACATTTTTTTATAAAAATTAACCAGGATTGTTATAAAAGAAAATGGGTAAAGTAAAATTGATATAAAATTATTACTATCCCAAAATTTTGGTTTATTAAATTTCATATTAGATATTTATTAATATAGAAAATATTCTTACTTAAAATTTGATTTCCATTAAAAAATATTAATTTTCTATATTTAGCTGTCATTTTTTTACTAATTTTTTTTTGAACAATTTTTTTAATTTTCATAATATTTGAAGATGTAAATGAGATATTATTTTTATTTAAATAAGCATATATTTCCCTAAAATTTTCAATATTTGGACCATTAATTATAAAGTTTCCCAATCTCGCAGCTTCTAGTGGATTTTGACCTCCATGTTTTATTATCGAGCCGCCCATAAAAGTTATGCTAGTTAAGTTATAAAATTTTGAAGACTCTCCAAAAGTATCAACTAAATAAATATCTGTATTATTATTTAATTTATTTTTTGAAGTGTGTCTTACTACATTTAAATTCATATTAACTAATTCATTTGTTATCGAATCGCATCTGCTAATGTGTCTTGGTATAATTATGGTAATTAAATTTTTTTGATGATTTTTTAATTTTTTATGGATTTTTGCTATTAAAATTTCTTCTGACCTATGTGTGCTTGCTGCACACCAAATTTTATATTTTTTAAACTTATTATTAAGTTTTATATCTTCTTTTCTCAATAATTTTCTTTCTCCATAATATTTTAAATTACCAGCATCTTTAATATTTTTGGAGCCAAGAATTTTAAGATATTTTTTGGTTTCTGAATTTTGAGGTAATGCCAATGTTATTTTCCCAAATACATTTTTAGAAAAATTTTTAAAAACTTTCCACTTTTTAAATGATTTCTTAGTAATCCTGGCATTTATGACAATTATTGGAATTTTATTTTTTTCTAAATTTCTGAACATATTGGGCCATATTTCAGATTCTACAAAAATAGCAACTTTAGGTTTCCAAAAATAAATAAATTTTTTAGTAATATAATTTGTATCTAGTGGATAATATAAATGAGTTGTTTTTTTAAAATCAAAATTATTAAATACATTTGCAGAACTCCTAGTTGAAGTTGTTAAAATAATTTTTTTAACTTCTTTAAATTTTTCCAATTTTTTAATAATTGGTTTTATGCTCATTAATTCCCCAACGCTTGAAGCGTGTATCCATACAGTTTTAGAAAAATTTTTATTATTCTTATAGTAAATACAAAATTTTTCTTGAAATCTTTTTTTGTCTTCTTTTCCAATTAATATTCTAAAAATAAAAATTATTGGTGAAATTATAATAATTAAATTCGTTAAAATACCGTAAATGAAATACATCAATTTTGATTTATTTGTCTTTCGTAAAAGCTTTTATATACCTCGGATTTTTTTAATAAATCATTATGTTTGCCTGAATCTCTAATTTCTCCTTTGTCTACTACGTATATGTTGTCGGAATTTAAAATTGTGGATAATCGGTGAGCGATAACTATTGTAGTTTTATTTGCTGTTAAATCATTTAAAGCTGTTTGTATTTTTTCTTCAGTCTCTGAGTCCAATGAAGAAGTAGCTTCATCTAATAAAATAATTTTACTTTTTTTTAAAAAAGCTCTTGCAATTGACAATCTTTGTTTTTCACCTCCTGATAATTTAACACCATTTTCGCCAATCATTGTTTCAAATCCTTTCTCCAATTTATCAATAAAATCTTTACACATTGCTAATTTCGATGCATCAACAACCTCTTTATCTGTAGCATCTGGTCTTGCATATCTTATGTTATTTAAAACTGTATCATCAAACAATGTTGTGTTTTGATCAACTATTGACATTTCTTTCCTCAATGAAGCCAGACTTATTTCTCCTATATTTTGTTTATCTATTTCTATTGTACCTGAATTAGGCAAGTAAATTCTCGGTATCATATTTAATATAGTTGATTTTCCTGAACCACTATGGCCAACCAAAGCTGTCATTTTACCACCTAAAAATTTTGCAGATATATTTTTAAGCACTTTATTTTCTAAATTAGATTTATAGTGAAAATTCACCTTATCAAAAATAATATTACCTTCATTCAAAACTAAATCTTTACTTTTTTCATTCAATTTGATTTCGTTTTCTAAATCTATTATTGGAATTATTCTTTCAGCTGCCGCTAAACCTTGACCAATAGCCACATTTACCTTTGTAAGAGTTTTTACTGGTTGGTAAGCCAGCATCATAGCAGCTAAAAATGAGAAAAAGTTGTTAATTCCTAGTTCATCATTAAAAATTAATATACCTGAGTAGAAAATCAAAACAGCTATCATTATACCTGTTAAAATTTCCATTATTGGAGTTGATCTTATATATACAGCTGCAATCTTTGCAGATTTTTCTTTTAGTCCATCTACAAATTTCTCTGATCTTTTGTTCTCAAAATTCTCTCTTTGGAAAATTTTAATAATTTTATGATTTTTAAATATATCAATTAAATATCTGTTAAGATCCCCAGATTTTTCTTGTGCTTGTGTAGAAACTTTCCCCATTCTTTTACCAAGCACCTTTGCTGTTATAGATGCAAGAGGTATCATAATAATGGCAATTAAAGATAATTTCCAATTTTGATAAAACATAACAATAAGTAAACCTATTAATGTAAGTCCATCTTTAAATATGCTCAAGAAGGCATCCGAAAGCATTCTAGTGATTTGATTAACATCAAAATTTAAATTTGAGATATAGTTTCCAGAATGTTTATTCTCAATAGTTTCAGAATCTGCTTTTATAAAAGATTTAAGCATATCAATCTGAATCATTTTTTTGACTTCTTCACCTATATTTATCATAAGCAATTTTGCAAAATAAAGTGAAGTTCCTTTAGTGCTAAAGGCAATAATAATAGCAATTGGTATTAAAAATATTAAAGTTTGATCCTTATTAATAAAGATTTTCTCAATTGCAGGATCTAAAAGCCAAGCAGTTGCAGATGTGCTAGCTGCAACTAATACTGATAGCAATGCAGCTAAAATAATTTTTTTTAAAAATTTACTTGTGTAGTCTTTATATAATCTTTTCAATATATCTGATTTAAACATTATTAATTATAGCAATTTTCCTAGCAGGATATTTATAAGAATTATCATTCCCAGTAAATTATTACTCTTAAATTTATTTAAGCAATCAGTTGTATTGGAAACATCTAACCTTTTTATTTGAAACACAAGTAAATGTAAAACTGGAAAAATTAAAAAAATAAAATAGAAAATTTTAAAATTCATAAAAAAGCCCACAGATATTAATGAGATTATAAAAAGTGAGTAACAAATAATTAAAAATTTTTTTGGATCATTTTTAAATTTAATTGAAGTTGATTTTACTCCTATTATCTCATCATCTTTAATATCTTGAAACCCATATATTGTGTCGTAGCCTAGTGTCCAAAATATGGCTCCTAAATAAAAAATTATTGGTATTATTGAAATCTCATTCGTAATTGATATCCATGCTAAAATTAAACCATAATTAAACGTAATGCCTAAAAATAATTGGGGCCAATAAGTAATGCGTTTCATAAGTGGATAGGTAAAAGCTAATGGCATAGAGATTAAGGCCATAATAATTGTAAATTTATTAAAATTAATTAGAACCAAAAAAGCTAAGCAACATAATATTAAAGTATAAAAAATTGCAAGATTTACAGATATTTTGTTAGAAGCAATCGGTCTATTCTTTGTTCTTTCAACTTTTTTATCAAAATTTTTATCAACTATATCATTCACAATACATCCTGCTGAGCGCATTAATATGGACCCAGATAAAAATAAAAAAGCAAAAAATAAATAATCTAATAAATTTGAATTTAAATCACACGCAAGCGTTAATCCCCAAACACACGGCCAAAATAAAAGCATAAAACCAATTGGCTTTTTTAGCCTTATTAGTTCAATAAATAAAATAAGTTGGTTCATATTTTACTTGTAAATAACAAAGGCTAGTTTCATAATCAAATTGATTCGTATGAATATAGATTACACTGTCACAGCATTAATGTTTCCAGCAATACCGTTAATGATGGCAGTTTATAGTAACAGATTTCATTCCCTAAGTATTTTAGTAAGACAGCTCCATGATGAGCATGTTTACGAAAAACATATCCCGCCTGAATGGAAAAAGCAGTTTATGAATTTAAGCGGAAGAATTTCACTTTTGAGGTGGACAATACTTTTTGCATCCTTTGGTTTTCTTTTTAATATGTTAACTGTATTTGCTCTATATT
>MDTD01004604.1_pt1 | contig 11171 bp, 9 predicted proteins | sample 811221 | NCBI WGS metagenome assembly MDTD01 (sample SAMN05326646, study PRJNA326480) | marine metagenome | isolation source: seawater | place: Pacific Ocean: South West | collected 2011
AATTCTTTAAATACCCCATCTAAATTAGAGTTGTTTTTATTTCTACCCCATGGGTCTTTATTACCAGGTTCATTCCATGCCATATGATTATTCTCCTGTATGAATGATATACCATTGAATTCTGTCCATCAAATCTATATTAATTTTATTTTACAATTTACTGTAATGACTTAGAAATGAATTGACAAAGTTTACCATAATTTATATCAGGAAAGCTGACTTTGAAATTAATTTCGAATTTATTCCTCCAAGTTAGTTGACGCTTCGCGAGCTGTTGTGTTGATATAGTTATCTTCTCAATCAAATCTTTAAGATTAATTTTGTTATTCAAGTAATCAATAGTTTCTTTATAACCTATAGCTTTCATGGATTGATTGTCTTGAGTTAAATTAAAGTTCGTCATTAGTTTTTCAACTTCCTCGACTAATCCGCTATTTATCATTTCTCTTGTCCTATCTGATATAGTTGTTCTGAGAAGTTCTCTGTCTTTGATATCTATGAAAATAATATTAACTTTTATATTTTTCTGGCTATATAGACCTCTATATTTCTTAATTTGATTGACAGATCCGACTGACCTTTCAAGTAATTTCTCAATGCGATAATTATCATTACAATTTATGTTATCTAGATTTGCTAGCGTGTCAGACTGAAAAGCGTTATGTATCTCACTTGATGAATATTTTTTTTGTATATATTTTATCAGTTTTTTATCTGATTCTAGTAAATCATACTCATTACTGAGTCCATTTAATAGTTGATAAACATACATCATTGTACCGCCAACAATTAATGGATATTTATTTTTAGATAAAATAGTTTTAATAGATGAATCTACGTCTACACAAAAATTGGATACGTTATATTTTATATTTGGTTCAATAGTATCTATTAAGTAGTGTTTTGTAATTTTCTGTTCAGTATTACTAGGTTTTGCAGTACCAATATTTAATCCTTTATAAATTGAATACAAATCTGCATTAATAATCTCAAAAGGATAGTCTCTTGATAACTTCAAAGATAGTTTAGATTTACCGGATGCCGTTGGGCCAAGTAAAATAAATACCTTATTCATTTATCGCTTGATTGAAATTAATCTATACTCGTCCATCATTTCAAATGTTATTGTCATATCAGGTCTAATAAAATTACTTGGAATTACCTCAGGCCATTCAATAAAATGAATGGCCTCAATGTCTAAATTATCATATATTCCAATTTCATTAAGTTCTGATTCTTTGTCGATTCGATAAAGGTCATAATGAAAGATTAATTTATTCTGAATATTATAGGTATTTATGAGGCCAAATGTTGGGCTACTAGTATTATGAAAGTCATATTTATTAGCTAGAAGCTGTTTTATAAAAGTAGTTTTTCCACTACCTAATTCGCCTTGCATGAGTATGATCATTCTTTTATTGAACTTGAAATTTAACTCCCGAAAAAGAAAATGGTAGTGATTTTCTGAGCGTACAAGATAATTATTTATAATCATGGATTAACCAATTTATTATACACATCTGGTATCATCGATGGCATATATTTTATTTTCTTTTCTATATTCATCAAATGGTCAGCCGAATAGGAATGAAAAGTAACAGCTTTTATGCAAGCGTCGAGTATACTGGGTTGTGATGACAACTCATAAAGTATTGTGCCAGCTAGAGTGTCTCCCATACCTGCAACAGCCATTCTATAATTACCATCCATGCACGTGAAAAATTTGTTTCCATCATATATTATCGTTCCTGAACCCTTTAAAATTACTATACAGTCATATAGTTCATTTAAGTTTTTTGCTGCTCTATATCTGTCATTTTGTACGTCTTTGGTACTTATATTTAATAAACCTGCAGCTTCCCCCGGATGTGGTGTAATAATTAATTTATTAGAATAAGAAAAGCCTTTTTTGAGGAATTTTAATGCTCCTGCGTCAACAACTACACCGTTAATAGAATCAAGATTTTCTGTGACATGATGAAGATATTTTTTAGTAATATTATTCGTGCCGGGTCCTATGAGGATATTAGTGAATTTTTTTAATCTGATTTTAAAATCAGAGATCGAGAAAGGACTTGAAATTACCTCAGGAATAATAATTGGAAGTGTGTGCGCATACTCTTTATCTGTGTAAACATGAAGATATTGACATCCTAGTTTTATTAGAGCCGTCACAGATAATAACATGGCTCCGTGATATGGTTGTTCGCCTGAGATAACACAGCTTACTCCTTTTGATTTTTTGTGCTGTGAAAAGAAATCACGCTGAGCATAATTTTTTGAAAAACTTGAGCTGCCAAAAGTATCAGCCGCAGAAATCAAATAATTTTTTGATTTCAATTGATCTTCAATTAAATTCGAAAAATATATCTTAACCCAATTATCTCTCCCAAAGTTTGTAAATGTCCCTGTCTTATAAGTTAAAAGTGATATTAAAATATTACAGCTTACGCATACAGGGCATTTCTTACCAGTAGTTGGATTTAATCCGCTTGGCACATCAATAGAGAAAATAAATGCATCTGATTTATTTATCTGATTAACTAAGTTAATGTACTCGTCGTCAAGATCTCTGTTAAATCCATAGCCAAAAATACAATCCACGACACAATCGAATTCATTGAGTAAAAAACTTGTTATTAGATATTCTCTTAACTTTAATCTATCAAGATGGAAGCTATTATTACTATTTTTTGTAAAAAATACTTTTACATCATAACCCTGAGAGATAAGCTTACAAGCGGCAAACATACCATCTAAGCCATTAGACCCTGGGCCACAAATAAAAAGAAATTTATCCTTTGGTGATTTAGTCTTTGTAATAATTTTACAAATATAATTAGATGCCTTATTCATAAGAAAATCAGCATCAGTAGCATTATACCTTTCCTCAATATTTTTAATCTCTCTAGATGTAAGATCAGGATAAAAATGTACTATGGACATCCTTTAATTAATATTTGATTCAGTAATATAATAAAATGCTGATTTTAGAATTTGCTGAATAACATCATTATCACGATTATATTTTTGGATTGGCAAATTTTCATATCTATTACTTCTTAGGTCATACAATGAGGAGAGGCCGTCTATCAAGCCCAATGACAAGGCCTCACTGCCTGTATAAAATAAGCCAGAGTATACAGATTCATCTGGGGATAGCTTGTTTGACCTACTATTTTTCAAATCAACAATAAATTGATTATGGATTTGATCGGTTAATTTTTTCAGGTGGCTGTATTGCTCTGATGAAAGCTCATGAAATGGATCAAGGATAAGTTTGTTTTTTCCAGAGTATATAGTTCTAGATTTAATACCTAGTTTATCAAAGAAACTCCTTACATCATAGCTGTCTAGTCTGACTCCAATTGAACCGACAATACTTGTTTGTGATGCAAAAATTTCATCAGCAGCCATTGCAATATAATAGCCGCCAGAAGCACCTACGTCTTCTATAATTGAGATGATTTCCTTATTACTCTCTTCTTTTAACTTAATAATTTCATCATATATTATTTTTGATTGAGTTGCGCTTCCTCCACCACTGTTGACCTTGATAACTATCACAGATGTATTTTCATTATCACTAGCTTGTTTCAATAGAGGGATGATATTTTCTGCGCTGGATTGAGTTTCGGATGCTATGAGACCATTTATTTCAATAACAGCAATGTGTGGTTGACTAAAATTTATATCTTTAGCTAAAGGAATTATCAGAAGTATTGAAATAAAAAAAAGAAAAAATAAAACCCGGAAAATAATTCTATTTCTATAATCTCTTTTTCTCTCTGAGATTAAAACAGATACTATTTTATCTAATGTTTTGTTGTCATCAGTCATTGCATGTCTCTAATATAGATAATACTTCTTTTAATTCAATAGGTAAATCTAATATAAACTCATATTTTTCATCATAGAAGAATGATAAATAAAATGAATGTAAAAATAATCGTTTTAAATTTATTTTTTTAGTCTGCTCTTTGGAATCTTGATTGTTGTATTTTATATCCCCAGCTATTGGATGCCCTATAGATGCAGTATGTAATCTAATCTGATGAGTCCTTCCCGTCTCAATTTCAATTTCTACGTAGCTGAATGATTTAAAGTTTTTTAGCAACTTTATTTTGGTGTATGCATGTTTTCCCTTAATATTATGCAGAGTCATTTTTTTGCCAAATGCGTCTTTAGATATTTTCGACTCAATCTCAATAATCTCTCTGTCAAGAGCACCTACCAACAAAGCATAATATTTTTTTTTGACATTCCCTGCTAAAAACTGCTTTCCTAAATAAGATGCTGACTTGTAATTCTTAGAGACCAACAAACATCCAGAGGTAGATTTATCTAACCTATGAACTAATGAAAGCTCTTTGTTTTGGGAGACAGATCTCAGAGAAGTAAGAAAATCAAATTTTTGATTTGTACCAGAGTGAACCGCAATCCCGCTTGGCTTATTAATTAAAAGAAATTTTTCATTTTCATACTCTATGAACGAATTTGGGTCTTGAAGTATTTCTTGAGATATTCTCTCATCTTTAATCAAGTATGGAGGTATTCTTATGATATCGTCTTTGACTATCCTATATGAAACCTGTTTTCTGCCTGAATTTACCCGAACTTGCCCACTCCTGACAAGTTTATATATTAGACTTTTAGGAGCATTTTTTAGTTGTTTAATGAGAAAATTATCTAACCTTTGGCCGCTTGATTCCTCATTTATCTCAAAGATATTGGACTTTTTAGTATTCATCTTGCCTAAATATATTTGATGATAACACCAAACGTTGCTATATTAGTGTCTGGTAAAGTTCAAATGTATTAATATATACATTTTATTAGAATAAAGAACATTTATAAATATTTATAAAAAATTAAGCGCCTAGATGATAAATACACCTAATTTTGCGCATTTAGAAAAATATAAAATTATGATTAAAAGGATTCACAATGAAAAAAATATTACTCAACGCCTCACAGAAGGAAGAGGTGAGGCTCGCTGTTGTAGAGAACAACAAGCTTACAGATTTAGATATAGATTTTCCGTCAAGGAACATAAAATCGAACATTTACAAAGGTGTTATCTCCAGAGTTGAACCTAGTCTGGAGGCTGCATTTATAAATTTTGGTAGGAAGAGACATGGCTTTCTTCCATTCAAGGAAATAACTCCAGATCTATTTTCAAGCTCTAATAAGTCTTCTCGTGATTGTCTTAAGGCAGGCAAGGAAATTATAGTTCAAGTAGATAAAGAAGAGCGTGGTAACAAAGGTGCTGCTCTTACAACATATCTTAGTCTTGCAGGAAAATATCTTGTTCTGCTTCCAAAAAATCCTTCGACTGGTGGTATCTCTAGGCGAATTGAGGGAGATGATAGAATCAAAGCAAAAAAATTAATAGGCGGTCTTGATGTCCCAGAAGGTATGAGTGTTATCTTGAGAACATCAGGTTTAGAATCCTCTCAAGAATCAATTAAATGGGATATAGAATACTTAATACAAATATATGAATCAGTACTAGAAACTTCAATCCAGCAAGATGCTCCATTCCTAATATATCAAGAGAGTAGTATGATGGCTCGACTTATAAGGGATTATTGCGATGAATCTGTAGATGAGGTTTATATTGATGATAAAGATTTTTTTGATAACTTTATCAGTGCGAAAAAGCTATTTTTACCTCATCACGATGTGAAAACAGAGCATCACAGTGACCTCACTCCTATATTTAGTAAGCATAAAATTGAACGTCAGGTTCAGACTGTCTATAAAAGAAATATAAACCTGCCATCAGGTGGAAATATTGTCATTGACTCAACTGAAGCGTTGGTCAGTATTGATGTTAATTCTGCCAGATCAACGAAAGGGAGTGATATCGAAGAAACTGCGTTGAATACCAATATAGAAGCTGCCGTGGAGATATTAACACAACTCAAGCTTAGAGATATAGGTGGTTTAATAGTTATTGACTTTATAGATATGATGTCTATTAATTCACAAAAAAATGTGATGCGTAAAGTGGCAGAGTATTCCAAGAAAGATAAAGCAAAAATACAATTTGCAAGAATATCAAAATTTGGATTAATGGAATTATCAAGACAAAAATTAAAATCATCAATCATCCAAAATAATTACGAAAATTGTCCAACTTGTGATGGTACAGGCCAGATAAAGTCACTGTCGTCACTCGCTATTTCTTTATTAAGGATTATTGAAGAAGAAGCTATTAATACAAAGAGCAAAGAGACTGTTTACCTTCCAGTAAGATTAGCTACGTATTTGTTGAATGAAAAAAAAGATACTATAAAAAACATAGAATCAAGGCATGGTGTTGAAATTAAAATTGTTCCTGATCCTGAATTAGATACCTCGAGTTATGAGATTGATAATGAGGGCTTGGAAGAAGCTGAATTCAAAAAGAAGATTAAAAACAATCAAAGGGATAATAAGAAAAATAAAAATACAGATGCGGCTGATGGGATGGTAATACAGGATAAAGAAGTAGCATTGATGTCTGCAGTCAAACCTAAAACAATACCCCCCAAGCCTTCTTCAAAAGAAAACCGACATATTAAAAAAACTAATATTTTCAAAAGGATTATCCAATTGATATTCGGCGAGAAAGAGTCAGACGGACTATCTAAAAAACCAAGGAGATATTATAATAAAAACAGAAGATACAACAAAAACTATAAATATAACAAATACAAATCTAATAATAAAAAGAGCTATACAAGAGGCCCTAGACAAAAGAATAACTAGCTGTGCTTAAGATTATTTTGAGATTTCTCATAGGTATAGCTGTTTTTACTAGTTCATATATTTTTTACACTAACTTTACCTATAGCTCTCTCGAAAATATTAAAAATAAAAAAAATATCTCTGTTAGGTTTCAAAACTTACCTGAAATGCTTTTACCAAATAAAGAAAATATTACAGGGTATCAATATGAGCTACTGAATGAATATCTAAATACATTTGGAAAAAACAAGTTAATACTTGCAGATAATCTATACGACATAGATATATTTTATACAACATATATATGTCCAAATTGTCTAGTTGTAAATAAAGAGGACTTACTTTTAATCACAAATCAAAATAGTGGAATGGGTAATGATGTAGACATAGTTAGATCATTTGAAAATATTGATCTAGGATACCCTTTCTTAACAAGTTTTGAAATAAGCTATTCAGACAGCTCTACTGATGAGCTTATATATAATATTAATAATAATTTAGTCACAAATGCAATAGTTACAAGAAGTACGTATTTATTTTACAAGAAATATTTTCCGAGCCTTCGTATAAAGAAGGTCCTAGGTAAAGTAAACTTGGTATGGAAATTTCCTAATGATGATGGTTCTATCCTTGAAAGTGCAAAATACTTTTTAGACTCTGAAAATTCAAAAGAGTTTATTAATATGCTTGAGGAAAAATATTACTCAAAGAACAGTATATCATCGTATATTTTTATTGGATCTAGAGTATTTATATCAGATATGCTGACGAAACTACCACGATATGAGTCTTTATTCAAAAATTCATCTGAAAAATTTAAATTGGATTGGAAATTACTTGCATCTATTTCATACCAAGAGTCACAGTGGAATAACAACGCGGTTTCCCCTACTGGCGTGAAAGGGCTAATGATGCTAACTATAGGCACAGCTGAGATGTTGAATGTTGATAGATTGATACCAAAGGAGAGTATTTTTGGTGGAGCTCAATATTTTAGTAGGCTTCTTGAAAAGTATTCTAATTATAGTGATGAAACAAAAATCAACCTAGCTCTTGCGGCTTACAACGCAGGTCCTAATCATATTAATGATATAATTTTATTAGCAGATAAAAATGGTGATAACATAAATAATTGGAGCACTCTCAAAGGCTATTTGTATAAGCTTAATCAAAAAAAATACTACAAAAAAATGAAATATGGTTACGCTCGAGGCTGGGAAGCAGTCCAATATATTGAAAATGTAAAACAATATTATGATATAATTAGTTTTTTGGATAACAAAGATAAAATAAACAGCAACCAAATATTTAATGAGGTCCCGAGTACACTATGACAAAGAATGATTTAATTAATGACGCATTTGAAAATGGCATAAACGAAAAAAATAAAAGTGAAGTGGAAAAAGAAGTTCAGAAAACTATATCTGACTTAAACCTTGGAAAAACAAGAGTGGCTGAAAATGTAAGTGGAATATGGCAAGTAAATGAATCTGCAAAAAAAGCAATACTTTTATCATTCAAGCTTAATGCCAATAAGTGTATAGAGACAAACTATACAAAGTTCTATGATAAGGTTGATTCTAAATTTTCTCATACATCTGAAAAATACTTAAAAGAAAATAATATAAGAGTAGTTCCACAAGCAATTGCACGTTACGGTTCTTTTATAGACAAAAATGTTGTTCTCATGCCCTCTTTTGTAAATATTGGAGCGTATGTTGGAGAAGGAACTATGGTAGATACTTGGGCTACAGTAGGGTCATGTGCGCAAATAGGTGCAAATGTTCATTTGTCAGGTGGAGTGGGTATTGGTGGCGTATTAGAGCCGCTTCAAGCTTCGCCTACAATCATTGAGGATAACTGCTTCATAGGAGCTCGCTCTGAAGTTGTCGAAGGTGTTATAGTCAGAAAAAATTCTGTAATATCAATGGGTGTTTTTATAGGCAAAAGCACTAAGATTTATGATAGAGAAACTAAAACCGTGAGTTATGGTGAAGTTCCCGAAGGATCTGTTGTTGTATCGGGGTCACTTCCATCTAAAGATGGATCATGTAATTTGTACTGCGCCGTCATTGTAAAAAAAGTTGACGAGAAGACTTTAAGTAAGGTGGGTATTAATGAAATTCTGCGAGAAGCATAGCTAGTTCTTTTTCATATAGTATTTTAATGCCATAGCTTTGTGCCTTTTCCAGTTTACTCCCAGGTTTATTTCCACAAATAAGTAAATTAGTTTTCTTTGAGAGGGTATTTGATATCTTATATCCATTAGCTTCTAAAATCTCTGATAAATCTGATCGTTTATAGTTATCAAAACTTCCTGTTATTACAACACTTAATAGATTTTCGGTTTTATTTTTTTTATAGATTACATCTATTCCGGATGATATTAAATTAGTTATATTTGATACATTCGAGCTGTCCTTAAAAAATGAAATAATATTTGTTGCAACAACTGGGCCAATATCATTTATTCCTACTAAATCATCATATTTACATCGGAGTAATTTATTAAGTGACTCAAACTCTGTGGCTAGAGCTCTTGCAGATGATTCTCCAACCTCTTTGATACCTAATGCATATATGAATTTGCTGAACATAACTTTTTTTGAAGAATCAATAGATAACAAATAATTTTTGATTGATTTTTCACCAACTCGATCTAATTTCTGAAAATCACTCTCAGTTAAAGTGAATAAGTCTGAGCTTCTCAAAATTATTTTTTTGGATACCAATTCCTTGATTATTTGATTTCCGATCCCTTGAATATTCATAGCTTTTCTTGCAATAAAATGAATAATAGATTGTTCAATTTGCGGTATACATTTTTTATGGTTGGTGCATTTATAGGCTACCTGATTATCAATTTTTATAAGTGTGCTATTGCAACTTGGACATTTCTTAGGTGGTATTATTTTTTTTACACTTTTTCTTTTACTAAGTTCAACTCTATCAATATCTGGTATTACATCACCTGCTCTTTTTACATACACATAATCACCTATATGAATATCTTTTAAGCTTATCTCGGAAAAATTATGCAAGGTTGCTCTTGCAACTTTAACTCCACCAATATTAATCGGTTCTAACTCTGCAACAGGTGTGATAGTACCTGTCCTTCCCACCTGGTAAGTAACGCTCAAAATACGCGATAATGATTCCAAAGACTTAAATTTATATGCAATAGCCCATTTTGGGGATTTAGATGTAAAGCCAAGTGATTTATACTTGTCAAAAGAGTTAACACGATAGACAAGACCATCGATTTCATACGGCATGCTTTCTCTCTGTTTACTCATTTCCTCAAAATAAGATAAACACTCATTGATACCTGAAAGGACTCTTGAGTATTTATTAATGGGAAAGCCTATATCATTAAAATGAGCGAACAAGTCACTATGCTTTTTAAAGTTGATAAATGAATCAGTCTGAGCAATGCCGTGTAAAAATAATCTCAATCTTCTAGAGTTAGCTACAGCAGGATCTAATTGCCTAATGCTGCCTGCTGCAAGATTTCTAGGGTTCGAGTATTCTTTTTGCTTTTTTATACGCAATTCTTGATTGATATCGGTAAAATCTTTTTTATCAATAAAAACTTCGCCTCTAATTGAAAATTTTTTTGGTAAAGAGGCATTATCAATTACCATCGGTAAAGATTTTATAGTTTTAACATTCTGAGTAACATCCTCTCCCACATAGCCGTCACCACGAGTTGTGGCATTGTGATAGAGGCCATTTTCATAGCTAATATTCACAGCTAATCCATCAAATTTAGGTTCGGCAAACATCTCTATATCATTGATATTATTATTGGTATTTAACTTATCATAGAAATCTATAAAATCATTTTCTGTTGCAGCATTAGACAAAGATAACATTGGTTGTTCATGTTCTCTCTTTTCAAAGTAATCAAGTAGTTGCGAGCCAACTCTTTGCGTGGGAGAGCCCTCAGAAATAATAGACGGATACTTATTTTCAATATCCTTGAGCTCTTTATAAAGATGATCGTACTCAGTATCGCTAATAACCGGTGAATCATATGTATGGTAAAGAAGATTATGCTTATTTATAACATCTATTAATTTAAGATACCGGTATTTAATTTTTTTTTCCTTTGTCATTTAAAAAGATTTTTAAAAAAAGATTAATTAGACTTTGCCATGTCTAAGGCATCCTCAACATTAACTGACACTAGTTTAGATACTCCGGCTTCTCTCATAGTCACGCCTGATAGTACATCCGCTATCTTCATAGTTGATTTGTTATGAGTTATAAAAATAAATTGCACGGATTCAGACATTTCTTTTACAACGTTGCAGAAACGCTCATTATTTGCCTCATCTAGTGGTGCATCGACCTCATCGAGCAAACAAAATGGAGCTGGGTTAATACGAAAAATAGAGAAAACAAAAGCAATACCTGTTCCTGCCTTTTCGCCA
>MDTD01012534.1_pt1 | contig 11171 bp, 11 predicted proteins | sample 811221 | NCBI WGS metagenome assembly MDTD01 (sample SAMN05326646, study PRJNA326480) | marine metagenome | isolation source: seawater | place: Pacific Ocean: South West | collected 2011
ACCAAGGAGCCGATCCCGGTCCTGCCGACGGTCCACTACAATATGGGCGGCATTCCGACGAACTATCACGGCGAAGTGCTGACCAAGAAGAATGGCGACCCGGACTCCATCGTGCCGGGCCTGATGGCCGTTGGCGAAGCGGCCTGCGTGTCGGTGCACGGCGCCAACCGCCTCGGCTCCAACTCGCTGATCGACCTTGTCGTGTTCGGCCGCGCAGCCGGCCTGCGCTGCGGCGAGACGACGATTGCCGGCGCCACGCAGCCGGAGCTTCCAAAGGGCGCGACGGACAGCCATCTCGCCCGCCTCGACAAGTTCCGCAACGCATCCGGCGATCAGCCGGTGGCCAAGCTGCGCCTCGAAATGCAGCGCGCCATGCAGAACAATTGCGCCGTCTTCCGCACCGGCGACGTCCTCAAGGACGGTGTCGACGCAATCGAGGAAGTCTACAAGAAACTGCCGGGCATCGATGTCCAGGACCGCACCATGGTGTGGAATACCGACCTCGTCGAAGCCCTCGAGTTCGACAACCTGCTCGCCCAGGCGGCTGTCACCGTGAACGGCGCCGCCACCCGCGAGGAAAGCCGCGGCGCCCATGCCCGTGAAGACTTCGCCGACCGCGACGACGAAAAGTGGATGAAGCACACGCTGGCCTGGAATGACGGAACCGGGAAGGTGAACCTCGATTACCGCCCGGTACACGACTACACAATGTCGAACGAAATCAGCTACATCGAGCCCAAGGCCCGGGTTTACTAAGAGGACCGATCGAACATGGTACAGCTCACGCTTCCCAAGAATTCCACGGTCCGCAAAGGCAAGACCTGGCCGAAGCCGCAAGGCGCGACCAATCTTCGCCAGTTCCGGATCTATCGCTACAACCCGGAAGAAGGCGGCAATCCGCGCTGGGACACCTATTGGGTGGACATGGACAAAGCCGGGACGATGATCCTGGACGTCCTGCTCTACATCAAGAACAATATCGACCCGACGCTGGCCTTCCGCCGCTCCTGCCGGGAAGGCGTTTGCGGCTCCTGTGCGATGAACATCGCCGGACGCAACACAATCGCCTGCACCAAGGGCTTCGACGACCTGCCGAAGGGCGTGATCACAATCAGCCCCCTGCCGTCGCAGCCGGTGGTGCGCGACCTGATCCCGGACCTGACCAATTTCTACGCCCAGCACGCCTATGTGCAGCCCTTCCTGAAGACCGACACGCCGGCCCCTGAGAAAGAGTGGAAACAGTCCGAGGCTGACCGCGAAGAGCTGAACGGCCTTTACGAGTGCATCCTGTGCGCCTCCTGCTCGACGTCCTGCCCGTCCTACTGGTGGAATGGCGACAAGTATCTCGGCCCGGCCGCCCTGCTGCAGGCCTATCGCTGGCTGATCGACAGCCGCGACGAAGCCACCGGCGAACGCCTCGACGATCTGGAAGACCCGTTCAAGCTGTATCGTTGCCACACGATCATGAACTGTGCGCAGGTCTGCCCGAAAGGCCTGAACCCGGCCAAGGCCATCGCCAAGATCAAGCACATGATGGTGGAACGCGTCTCCTAAGGCGCGGCCACCTGGTCATCATCGGCGCCATTGATCCGGAAGACCTCGCGGAGCCCCTGCGGGGATTCCATGGCGCGCAGCACACTGATCAGTTCGCCCACATGGAACTGCCACATCGTGGTCGGCGGCATCGGCCGGATTACATGTCCGCCCAGCGCCTTGAACAGATTGTTGGCCTTCCGGTTCTCCGGCAGGGTTTCGGCTTCCAGTGTGATGATGCCTTCGGCGTGGCAGCAAAGCGCCACACACGCGATCAGCATGCGGGACAGTCCCTGCGCATGGTAGGCGTCCAGCACGCCCATGGCGAGTTCGCCCTCTTCCAGCTCATTCGTCGTGCGGATGGCGTGCGCCGCCGCAATGAAGGGCTGGCCCGGTTCGTTTTTCAGGGCTGCGGCCCAGGCGATGTGGCGGTGTCCGTCCGCATCGGCGAGCGCATGGATGATCGATTTCGGGATCACCCTGGCGCCTGAGAAGAAGCGCAGGTAACGCGACTCCTCCGACATGTTCGCCACGATGTGCTCGAACCGGGGCTCATCTGCCGGCCCGGCCGGGCGCAGAATGACCTCCACCCCGTTTGAGAGTACGATGTCTACCGGTTTGATGGGCATTGCGTTGTCTCCGCCTGCCTGGCTGTTCCGACCGAATGATGCCCCTTAGAAACCAGAATGCTGCAGTGCAGCAATCCATAGAATGCAGAGCGGCTGTACTTACACCGGGCTAAACTGACCCGGCCCTCATTCCAAGACAGACGAGACGACAGAAAAAAGGCGCCGCCAGGATGGCAGCGCCTCAATTCAGGAATCTTCAGTGGATCAGGCCGGGTTCGGTTCCGGATCGCCTGCGGCTTCACCGCCGCCATCCTTCGGCTTCCGGCGCTTGCCAATTGCCGGCACGGCGGAGGCAGGGCCCGTATCTTCGGCGCCGAGATCCGGACGGGTCGGCGGCTTGCCGTTCAGCAGGTCGGTGATTTCGCTACCGGTCAGCGTCTCGTATTCGAGCAGGCCATTGGCAATGGCGGACCATTCGTCATGGCAATCGGTCATGATCCGGCGAGCATCGTCCATGCCGGTCTGGATCAGTTCGCGCACTTCTTCCTCGATCTTGCGGGACGTGTCTTCCGAGACATGGCTCGACTGCATGATCTGCTGGCCAAGGAACACATCGCCCTGGTCTGAGCCGTAATCCACCGGACCGATCTCGTCGGACAGGCCGAACCGGGTCACCATGGCACGGGCCAGGCGCGTCGCCTGCTGGATGTCGGAGGCGGCACCGGCGGTGACATTGTCGTCGCCGAATTTCAACTCTTCGGCCACGCGGCCGCCCATCATGATGGCGAGGCGCGAGGTCATCTCGATCTTGGACATGGACAGCTTGTCGTCTTCCGGCAGCTGCATGACCATGCCGAGCGCGCGGCCCCGCGGAATGATGGTTGCCTTGTGGACCGGGTCAGCCGCAGGCACTTTCATGGCGACGATAGCGTGACCGGCCTCGTGCCAGGCGGTGAGTTCCTTTTCCTTCTCGGACATGACCATGGAGCGGCGCTCCGGCCCCATCAGGACCTTGTCTTTCGCGTCCTCGAACTCCTGCATGGCGACCACGCGCTTGCCGCGGCGGGCAGCCAGCAGGGCCGCCTCGTTGACGAGGTTTGCAAGGTCAGCGCCCGAGAAGCCCGGCGTGCCGCGCGCGATGGTCTTCGCGTCGACATCTTTCGCCAGCGGCACATTGCGCATGTGGACGCGCAGGATCTTTTCACGGCCAAGGATATCCGGATTGCCGACGGTCACCTGACGGTCGAAACGGCCGGGACGCAGCAGCGCCGGGTCCAGAACGTCCGGACGGTTGGTGGCGGCGATCAGGATAATGCCTTCGTTCGCCTCGAAGCCGTCCATCTCGACCAGCAGCTGGTTCAGCGTCTGCTCGCGTTCGTCATTGCCGCCGCCAAGGCCGGCACCGCGGGAGCGGCCGACAGCGTCGATCTCGTCGATGAAGATGATGCACGGCGCAGAGCGCTTGGCCTGCTCGAACATGTCGCGCACGCGGCTCGCACCGACGCCGACAAACATTTCGACAAAGTCGGAACCGGAAATCGTGAAGAAAGGCACGCCTGCCTCACCGGCCACGGCGCGGGCCAGCAATGTCTTACCGGTGCCGGGCGGGCCGACCAGCAGCGCGCCTTTCGGGATCTTGCCGCCGAGGCGCTGGAATTTGGACGGATCCTGCAGGAATTCGACGATCTCCTGCAGTTCTTCCTTGGCTTCATCGACGCCTGCAACGTCATCAAAGGTGACGCGGCCGTGCTTTTCGGTCAGCAGGCGGGCGCGCGACTTGCCGAAGCTCATCGCGCCGCGGCCACCGCCGCCCTGCATCTGGCGCATCATGAAGAAGACGAAGCCGACGATCAGGAGGATCGGCAGGATCGAGAACAAGAGCGACGCGAAATTGTTGCGGCCGCTGTCGGCATCCACCGTGAACGGCACATTGTGGTCGCGCAGATAATCCTGCGTGCTCATGTCGAGGGCGCGCAGCTCGCTGACCATGGTCTTGCCATCTGTGGTTTTGACGATGATCTGGTCATCGCCCAGCGTGGCTTCAGACACCTGTCCACTGTCGACGAGGGTGTAGATCTCAGAGAGTTTCGCGCGCTTTGCGCTGGCGGTTTCGGGATTCCCGCCCATCGCGACCGCCATACCGATGACGAGCAGCGCGATTGCACCCCAGATGGCCAGGTTCCGAACGTTCATTGCATCTCTCTCAGTTTGGAAAGCTTCTCGACAGATAACATAGGCTCACTGGGGCCGAAAAACGACTCCTTAGCTGCGCCGTGGACATTTTATCTCACATATGCCCTGAACAGGCCGTGACCATGGCGGCGAGGCGTGCAGGGATTGCGTTAACCTGTTCAGGCGCGAGTCCATGCTCTGCCGTGACATGGAGCCTGTCTTTGCGAACCGCGACGATCGCCCCACCCAGCGTGGCCGGGCGCAGTGTGTCAGGCCGGGTGATGCGGTGCGCCAGCCGGTTGAGTGCATCCGACCGCAGGGGACGTGTGCGCCCGCTGGCCAGGGCAATCAGGGCGGCCAGCGCCCGCTCTCTCCGCTCGCCCGGCGGCAGCGGCAAAGGCGCCCGCAATGCGCCGTCCGGGCGGACCTCGACATCCGCCGTCAACCAATTTGCCAGCGCCTGGTCTTGTAGCTGCCGCAACAGCTGCAGCCGCTCCTGAAGGGTCAGAATCCGGACGCGCAGGGCCGGGTCTTCCGCCAGCGTCCGGCGTACGCGTACGCGCTCATAGGCGGGGTTCTCGTTCGACGGGTCCTCGACCCAGTCTTCTCCATGGGTCCGCAGCAGGTCCCTCAGCGCAGCCCGCGGCGTGGCAAGCAGCGGACGGCCCAGCAAAACCGGCACGCCGGGCGGCTCTGCGGGGGACAGGGACAGCGGCTGGATGCCCGCCAGCCCATACCAGCCAGACCCGGCGCGGGCGCGGATCAGAAAGGTTTCGGCGTTATCGTCCTGCGTGTGTGCCGTGAGGATCACCACGCTGCCAGCCTCACGCGCCGCTGCTGCGAGCAGCTGATGACGGGCACGGCGGGCTTTTGCCTGGCCAGGTTGGGGGGATTCCCAGCGCAGCGTCCGGTGTGGGATGCCGTACCGGGCGGCAATTTCCGCAACGAAACGGGCTTCCCCCGCAGCTTCGGGGCGCAAGCCATGGTCCACCGTCAGGGCGCACACATCCCGCCCGCGCGTCTGCGCCCAGTCGGCCGCGATCAGCAGGAGGGCAAGCGAATCCCCTCCCCCGGAAACCGCGACACACACAGGCCCGGCGACAACTTGGCAAAGCCGGTCAAAAGAATCCGTCAGCCCTTTCGGAACTGTGGGGGTTTCTAATTGTCGCAACCGGACCGGGTCCGTTCGACGGCGGCCAGGTCACGCGTCACGCCGGAAGCATTCGGATAGCGTTTCGGCAGTGTATCGAGGGCAACGCAGGCCTTGTCCTTGTCGCCGATGAGACGCATCGACCGGGCCAGTTTCACCAGTGCATCAGGCGCACGCGGATCATCCGGATACGACCGGATCATCGTCGTGTAGGCCGCGCCGGATTCGGCATAGGCCTTCTGCTGGTAAAGCGACTCGGCAAGCCAGTAATGCGCTTCGCCCGCCTGCGGATCGGTATCGAACTTGTCGAGGAAGGCACGGAAGGCCTGTTCGGCCCCGGCATAATCGAACTGGACCAGTTTCGCCTTGGCCGCCGCGAACAGCGGACCGGCCTCACCCGGCAGGGCACTTGCCGGCAATGTGCCGAGCGATCCCTGCGGCGCACCGGGCGGAACAGCCGAGGCAGGCGTGGTATCGACCGTCGCCGGGCCTTCAGCCGCCTCGGTTGCGCCGGAGCGCGGCAGCAGGCGTTTCGGGCCGGAAGTTTCCGGCTCCACGGTCGCGGAGCGGGACAGGTTGCCCGCGGCAGGCTGCTGCGGCTCGGCCGGTGCAGTGGAAGCCGCATACGGGTCCGGCGACGCGGCGCCCGGATAGTCGGACAAGCCGGTGGCTGCCTCCCCTTCCGGCGGATCCATGCCGAGGGAGCGGGCCTGAAGGTCCTGAATGGCACGCGACTGGGCGCGCAGCTCGTTCTTCAGCGTGTTGATCTCCCGGGCGAGCGACTCATTGTCGTCGACCAGGGTTTCATTGTCGTTGCGGACCTGCTGCAGCTGGAACTCCAGCGTTTCGACCCGGCCCCTCAGGGTCATCAGGTCGCTGGACACAGCATTCACCTGCACTTTGGTGTCCGCACTCAGCTGGCGGGCCTGGGAAATCTGGTCAGCCAGGTCGAGGCTCGTCGTGCCCTGCGTGATCGGAGCACCGCGCTGGGCGACAGCGGGCGCAGCAAGAAGCAGGAAGCTGGCAAGGGCCAGGGCCGGGGTCTTGAACATGAGCGAATGTCTCCAGATGTTGCCGGATCATAGTAAAGCAGCCGGGGCCAAAATATGGCACCCGGCTGCAAATTCTTTGTGAATCAGGCGCCCGGAAGGGGCAACCGGCTTCAGCTGTTCGGCGAAACCACCTGGATGAACCCGTTCCGGTTCATGGCCCAGGCCTGTTCGTTAGATTCCGCAGCAATGGGACGTTCCTTGCCGTAAGAAATCGTGTCGATGCGATTCGGCGCAATGCCGAGGCTGACAAGATAGTCTTTCACCTTGGCCGCGCGGCGCTCGCCGAGGGCGAGGTTGTACTCACGCGTGCCGCGCTCGTCGCAGTTACCGGCAACGAGAATGCGGACAGACGGGTCGGACGTGTATTTCAGGGCGTGCTGGCGCAGGAGCGACTGGTCGTCGGTATCCAGCGCATCGCCGTTCAGATCGAAATAGACGCGGTCGCCGAGGGCCGGGGTCTGAACGATCTGGCCGACGCTTGCGTCGTCCACATTACCGGTATCGACGGTCCGAACCTCTTCGACCACGGTTTCCGTGGTGGTTGTGCCTTCGGTAATCGGGGCCGGCTTGGACGCACAGGCGCCGAGCAGGACGAGCGAAGCACCTGCGAAAACAGATGCGGTGCGAATGATCATGGACATGCCTTTCATGATGGAAAAAGGGACAAGGGGAACGCACAAACTCCCTGCCCCTAAACAAAACAGCCGGGGCCAAAATGTGGCGCCCGGCTGCGTATTGCTGAATTGAAATGTTCCGTTAGCTGGTGGTGCCCGAAACAATCTGGGTGAACCCGTTGCGGTTCAGGGCCCAGGAGGCTTCGTCCGAACCGGCAGCGATCGGACGTTCCTTGCCGTAGGAAATCGTGTCGATGCGCGATGGATCAACGCCGAGCGAGACCAGATAATCCTTCACGACGGACGCGCGGCGCTCGCCGAGGGCGAGGTTGTATTCCCGCGTGCCACGCTCGTCGCAGTTACCGGCGACCATGATGCGGACCGACGGGTAGGACTGCAGCCAAGCGGCCTGCAGCTTCAGGATTTCCTGATCGTCGGGGTCCAGACGGTATTCGTTCAGATCGAAATAGACGCGCTCACCAACGTTCACGCGGAAATCTTCGAGCGAACCCGGTGCCGGGCCTGTCGGCTCTTCAACCACCGGCGGAGGTGGCGGAGGCGGCGGCGGTGCAGGTTGTTCAACCGGCGGTGCTTCTTCGACTGGCGGCGGCGGTTCGGGTTGCGAAGCGCAGGCGCCGAGGGCGATGAGCACAGCGGCCGCTGCGGAGATTTTGAGATAGGATTGCATTACAGTCAGACTCCCCTGGATGTCCTGAGCTTGGTGACGCCTTACGGCCCCTGTCTTACCAGCAGCCGACGCGTGTTCGGTGGTGCTTCCACAATCGGGCCGAATTCCGGCAACAATCGGGCGCAAGCTGCTGAGTTAGGCCTTTTACACAAAGATTCTGGTGCTGTCTCCCTAAAGCAACGCCCCCGACCAAAGAATCGGGGGCGAAACCTGTATATTAATCAGCAGATTACTGCAGGAGCGGCGACCAGGCTGGATCGGAGGCTTCTGTCTGGGTCTGCAGGCGGTGTGCATTCCGGCCCGAGAGATCCACCGACCAGAGCTGAGGACCGGCGCCGGGACGGCTTTCGCGGAAGTAAATGATCACGCGGCCGTTCGGCGACCAGTCCGGACCTTCATCCAGATAGGCTTCGGTCAGCAGGCGCTCGCCGGTGCCATCGGTGCCGATGACGCCGATATAGAACTTGCCGCCAAGCTGCTTGGTGAAAGCGACGAGATCGCCGCGCGGGCTCCATACCGGCGTGGAGTACTGGCCCTTGTTGAACGTGATGCGGCAGGCGACGTCCCGGCCGCCCGACGGACAGGTGCGCGGGCTGCCATCCGTGTTCATGATGTAGAGCTGCGGGCTGCCCCCACGGTCTGACGTGAAGACGATGGCCTTGCCGTCCGGCGACATCGATGGCGACGTATCGATCGCCGGATGATCGGTCAGGCGGCGCGACTGCCGGGTCTGCAGGTTCATGATGTAGAGGTCGGAATTGCCGCGTTCGGCCTGGGTCATCAGCACGCTTTCGCCATCGCGCGAGAAGCGCGGGGCAAAGGTCATACCAGGGAAATTGCCCAGCAATTCCTGGCGACCCGTCTCGATATTGAAGAGATAGACGCGCGGACGTCCGCCCTCATACGACATGTAGGTGATTTCCTGCGCCGACGGGCTGAAGCGCGGCGTCAGCACCGTGTTGGTGCCCGGTGTCAGGTATTGCTGGTTGGCGCCGTCGGAATCCATGATCGCGAGACGCTTTACGCGGTTCAGTTTCGGACCGGTCTCGGCGATGTAGACGATCCGCGTGTCGAAGTACGGATCCTCGCCGGTCAGGCGGGTGTAGATCGAATCGGCAATCTTGTGAGCGATGCGGCGCCAGTTGTCCGGCGTCGTGGTCAGGCGGCGGCCCGGCTGGCCATTGATCCGCATCACATCGCCTGCATAGACATCCCACAGCCGGAACGAGACGGCGATCTTGCCGTCCGGCAGTTCCTCGAACGCGCCGACGACGAGACCGTCAGTCTTGATGATCTTCCAGTCGGCAAAACGCGGCTGGACGTCGATCGACAAATCCTTCTGGATGAAGGAGGCCGGGTTCTGCATTTCGAACAGGCCGGTCGATTCGAGGTCGTTGCGCACAACGTCGGCGATCTGGCGGGCGAGCTCAGTGTTCGTGCCGCCGCGGACTTCGAAGTCCGGGATGGCCAGAGGCGTCGGCTGGAAATTGCCGCTGCCTTCGACCAGCACTTTGAGTTCGGCCGAGGCGGTCGGCGCCAGACCAATGGCGGCGGTGAACGCCATCACCAGGGCAAGCAGCAGGCGGGTCATGGGATTCCTCCTTTGAACGGGTCTAGGGCTGGGTCGGGCTGACGGTGACATTGATGTCTTTCCACAGGTCATAATCGTCTTCGGGCAATTGGTAAGGGGCACATTTGCGCACGGCACGCAACGCTACGTCCACGGCAATACCGGAGCGGCCGATCGGGCGCGAGCGCGGACTGACCAGTTCGACATTGCCTTTCAGCGTCCCGTCACGGTTCAGCGTAACACGCATCTGGACATCGATCTGGTCTTCCTTCGGCAGGTCGGACACGCCGCGCCAGCAGGTATAGATCTGGCGGCGCATGGCGGCCTGGAGCGAGGCCGTGTTGCCGCGGCGCTCCCCGGCGCCGGGCCGGTCTTCCTGCGCATCGCGCAGCACCGGCTTGTTGATCTGCGGCGGCACTTCCTCACGCGGCGTGCGGCGTTCGTCCTGCGCCTTGTCTTTCAGGATGTCCTCGAACTCGTTCAGGAAGTCGAGATCGTCATTTGCCTTGGGCTTTTGCTTCTCGATCAGCTTGGGCTCCTCCTTTTTCGGAGGCGGCTCTTCCTTCTTGGGCTCTTCCTTTTTCTCCGGCGGCGGAGGTTCGGGTTCCTCGTCCGGAATGACGACTTCTTCCTCTTCCGGAGCCGATTCTTCCTCAGGCGGAGGTTCGGGCGCCTCTTCCGCCTCTTCGGGGACGGCTTCCTCTTCTTCCTGCGGCTCCTCGGCCTTCTGCACGGGCGCAATGTCTGTCACGAGGCCGATCTCGACAAAATCGATCGGCACGTCGATGGCGCTGGCACATTGCGGGATGCGCATGAGGATATCGACCGGGGCGAGGCCCGGCTCCTCCTTCTGGAGGCGTTCGATCATCTTGTCGCAATCCGACTTCTGGTGCGGCCATGACAAGACCGCCATCGCAAGGACGGACGCGTGCACGATCGTGGAGACTGTCAGGCCGCGAAGCATTCCTGCCGGCCGCTCCTTATTTCTTCTGTTCCGTCACGAGCGAGACGCGCGTGTAACCGGCGGCACGAATCTCGGACATGACTTCCATCATGATGCCGTAAGGCGTCGCTTCATCGCCGCGCACATAGATCGGCTTGTCATACCCTTCGCCAATGATCGCCTGCAGCTGGGGCCCCAGCGTATCGACCTGGACCTCGGTGTTCTGGATGAACACGGCACCATCCGACTTGATGGTGATTGCCAGAGGCGCATCGTTCGGGTCGGTCTGGATCGGGCCGGACTTTGTTTTCGGCAGGCTGATGTCCTCACCCCGCACCAGCATGGGGGCGGTGATCATGAACACGATCAGCAGCACGAGCATGACGTCCACAAAGGGCGTCACGTTGATTTCGGCATTGAGAGAGCGGCGCCCGCGCCGTCCGCCCTTGCCGCCGGAGCCGAGGATCATTCCCATGGGCTCAGTCCCGTCCCGGATCCGACGCCCGGCGCGACAGGCGTACCAGGACATCCTGCGAGAAGGCGTCGAGCTGGTCGGCGAACCGCGTCAGGTCGCCGGTGAACTTGTTGTAGAAGATGACCGCCGGGATTGCGGCGACGAGGCCCATGCCGGTGGCGAACAGGGCTTCGGCAATCGGGCCGGCCACGGTGCCGAGGCTGGTGTCCTGCTGGGCGGCGATGTTGAGGAAGGCATTCATGATGCCCCAGACGGTGCCGAACAGGCCGATAAAGGGCGAGGCGGACCCGATCGTCGCCAGCACGCCAAGTCCGTTGCCGGCGCGGCCGAGTTCGCGGTCGATGGTGGCACGCATGGAGCGCTCTGCCCGGTTTACGAGGGCGTTGGCTTCGCCGGAGCCCGGCG
>MDTD01048699.1_pt1 | contig 11171 bp, 10 predicted proteins | sample 811221 | NCBI WGS metagenome assembly MDTD01 (sample SAMN05326646, study PRJNA326480) | marine metagenome | isolation source: seawater | place: Pacific Ocean: South West | collected 2011
ATTATTGGAAAAGAAATATTCAACTCTCATCTTGCAATAATAATCTCATATATAATTAGTTCAATCATTTTTTATATATTTTATTTTTTTGTTATGAGATTTTTTTCAAAAAGAACTTTTAAAATTTAAATTTGCTTTTAAATGAAGTATGTAGATAAAAATGTATTAAACCATAAATTCACAAAACTATTACATCAGCAGCCATATAGAGTTTGTACTAAAACTATTATGGACACATCTGATATCAATATATCATTTGATAAAGATGGTGTTTCCAATCACTTTTATATTTATAAAAATTTTAAAAAGAAAATTTATTTCAAGAATCCAAAGGAAATTATGATGGATTCTGTAAAAAAAATAAAATCAAAGCGTAAAAAAAATCAATATGATTGTATACTAGGAATTAGCGGTGGTGTTGACAGCTCATTTTTAGCTCACTATGCATGCAAGGTTTTAGGATTAAAGGTTTTGTTACTACATATCGACACTGGTTGGAATTCTGATATTGCAGTTCAAAATATTAAAAATTTAGCTAAAAAACTTCATTTAGAACTTCATACCTATGTATTGGATTGGGAGGTTATAAAAGATCTTCAAAGATCATTTTTTTTGTCAGGAGTTCCAAATTTAGATATTCCGCAGGACCATGCATTTGCAGCATGCATGTACAACGAAGCAAGAAAAAATAATATTAATTATATATTAAGTGGTGGTAATATGACTACTGAATCAATTCTCCCTAATTCTTATGGCTATGATTCAAATGATTCTATACATTTGATTGATATTCATAAAAAGTTTGGAAGTCTTAAGTTGAGGAATTATCCTGTTTTTTCCTTGTACAAAAGATTTTTTTATTATCCAATTATAAAGTCAATTAAAACATTTAGGCCACTAGACTATATTGAATATAGTAAAGATAAAGCCAAAAAAATATTGGAAGATGATTATGGTTGGAAGTCATATGGTGCAAAACATTGCGAATCCAGATTTACAAAATTTTTTCAAAATCATTATTTACCAACAAAATTTGGTTTTGATAAAAGAAAAGCACACCTGTCAAGTTTAATCTCCTGTGGTCAATTATCTAGAGATGAAGCAATTAAAGAAATTAAGAAACCCATTTATGATGAAAATGAACTTCATCAAGACAAGGAGTATTTTATTAAAAAGCTTGATTTCACTCAGTCTGAATATGAAAATGTTATGAAAGCAAAACCAAAATTCCATTCAGATTATAAGTCATATAAAAAATTATATGATTTTTTAAAAAATCGAGCTAAGCTATTTGATAAAGTAAAAAAGAACTTAAATAAGATTTAATTTTTTTACTCATATGAAAATTTTAATAAGCAGAAATTTCATATTGACTCTACTCTTAGTGTATAATAGCACTTACAGTTCAATTATCGCTTTTTCTTATTACACCTTAATTTTTTCTTTAATAATATCGAGTTTTATATTTTTAAAAAATGGATTAAAAATTGATTCTCTTTTTTACAAGTTCACAATTTTATTCTTGTTTGTTAGTATTTATTTGTTCATCACTCTTCCATACTTTGATATTTTACTTACAGGATATAATTATTTAAAATTTTTATATGCTTATCTTTCAATAAAAGTGATTGGCTATAATTTTATTAAATATATAGTGAATATTGCATACTACGGATCAATTATATCTTTTCCTTTTTATATTCTACAATTATTAAATTATGACTTAGCATTTAACTTGGTTGGATTTTTTCAGAACAGTTTTGATTTTTTATCATGGAGAAATGATCAAATGGCGAATAACATAATATTTACAATTAATAGTGATGGTGCTCTAAGAAATAGTGGTTTTATGTGGGAACCAAAAGGATTTGCAAATTTTGTAACAATAGCTATTATTTTTAGATTATTTATGAATAATCTAGTATTAAATGATAAGAAAATATTAGTACTTGTTTTGGCAGTAATATCTACTTTTTCGACAACTGGTATTTTAGTGCTTTTTTTGATTTTGACATTTTATTTCATTAATAAAAAAGCTATAGTTTTGCTGTCTATTTTTCCAATATTTTTAATTATTTCATATAATTTATTTATTAATTCTGAAATTTTATATAAAAAAATACTTTATGAAATATCACTTGAGAATGAGTATAAAATGTTGTTAGATAAAAAAGATTATGAATCTGATGTTTATTCTTTAGGAAGAATAGGGTCTTTAATAGTTGATTTTAATGATTTTTTGAAAAAACCAATTTTTGGTTATGGATTTACTAGAGAGAATAGAACACAGAGTGCCTATGTAAAATTAGTTAGAGTTAATGGATTTTCTGATTTATTAGCTGTTTATGGATTGGGAATTTTCCTTTTCTTCTACAGATACTATGTTTTTTTAAAGTTATTAAATACAAAAAAATATAAGTTTTTAAGCATTCTTTTGATCTCTATAATTTGTATATATTTTGCTTCAACTTTAACTGGACATCCTTTTTGGACATCATTATTATTTTTAAGTTTAGTAATACCTAATAAAAATAATTTAAAAGCAATTAAATAATTAAATTTGCAATTAAAAATGAATAGTAACATTGTTTGTTCTAAATGTATACTTGATACTACAATTGAAGAAATTGAGTTTGACTCTAATGGAGTGTGTAATTACTGTCATACTCATGAAATGATGGAAAAGAAATTTCCACTTGGTCAAGAGGGAGATGCTACTGTCAACAAAATAGTTGCTAAAATAAAAGAAAAAGGTAAAAACAAAAAGTATGACTGTATAGTTGGGGTAAGTGGAGGAAGAGACAGTACCTATACTCTTTACAAAGCAGTGAAGCTTGGTCTTAGGCCTTTAGCTGTCCATTTTGATAATGGATGGAATTCAGATATAGCAGTTAAAAATATTAATAATGCAACAAGAATATTGAATGTTGATTTGGAAACAATTGTAGCTGATTGGGAAGAATTCAAAGATTTACAAGTTTCGTTTCTAAAAGCTTCGGTCTCCGATGCAGAAGTTCCAACTGATTGGGTTATTTTTTCTATTTTATTTGAAACAGCAAAAAAAATTGGTGTAAAATATATTATTCATGGACATTCTTTTAGAACCGAAGGCTCAACACCACTAAGTTGGACATACATGGATGGCAAATATGTAAAGTCTGTCCATCGAATTTTTGGTAAGAAAAAAATAAAAAGTTTTCCGATCATGAATATGTTTTCTTTTTTTAAATACTCCATCTTTTATAGAATCAAACAGGTAAGACTACTTTATCATATTAGTTATGATGAAAAAAAAGTATTTAAATTAATGCAAGATGAACTAGGTTGGCAAGATTATGGTGGAAAACATTTTGAATCAGCATATACTTCCATTTTCCAATCTTACATTTTGATGAACAAATTTAATATTGATAAAAGAAAGTTACATCTTTCAGCATTAATACGATGTAATCAAGTAACAAGAGATGAGGCTTTATTGAAAATTTCCTCTGACCCATTTGTTGGAGGTGAAAAGCAAATCAAATTCACCGTTAAGAAACTAGGTTTAAAAATGTCAGAATTTGAAGAGATAATGTCTTCTGAAGTTAAATCTTATAAAGATTATCCAACATATTATTCTTTGATTAAAAAATTAGAAAAACCTATAAGGTTTGCAAATAAATTAAATTTGGTACCAGATTCAGTAATCAATAAATACTATTAATTTAAAATTTGAAAATTTTAATAATAGCATATCCGAGCTTAAAAAAAGATCCTAGACCTTATAGACAAATAAAGAATCTTTATAAGAATCATGAGCTACATTGTGTTGGTGAAAGTGAATCTGGGCTCGAATTTTCTTTTTATAAATTAGAAAAATATAAATTCTACATAGAAATTTTTAGAATTTTTCTTTTGAAGTTTGGTTTGTATGAATTTTACTATTGGGATAAGTTCAAAAAAAAAATATTAAATTCATTAAAAAACCAAGACTTTGATTTAGTAATCGCTCACGAAATTAGACTAGTTCCTTTGGCACTTAAAATAGCTAAAAATGCACCTGTGATATTAGATGCTCATGAGTATTCCCCAAAGAATTTTGATGATAGTTGGTTATGGAGGTTTTTTATCAAAAAATATTATACTAAACTTTGTGTCGATAACCTCCCAAAAGTTGATAAAGTTTTAACTGTTTCACCTGGAATCGTTGATGCTTATATAAAAAATTTTAATACAAAAACAGTTTTAATTAAAAATGCATGCGAATATGTAGCAAATTTAGTTCCTTCTAAATTAGACCCAAACTTAATAAAAATTATTCACCACGGAAATGTTAGTAGTTCAAGAAAATTAGAATTATTAATTGAAATGATGAAATACTTAGATAATACAAAATATCAGTTAAATTTAATGTTAGTTTCTGGTACATCAACAAATTTATACTTAAAAAAGCTAAAATATCAAGCAAAAAATTTGAACATAGTTTTTTTGAAGCCCGTAAAAAGAGAAGAAATAGTCCCTTTTTGTAATCAATTTGACATTGGTGTCATATTTTTGCCACCAACTAATTTTAACTTAAAATTTTGTCTAGCTAACAAGTTTTTTGAAATGATACAATCACGATTAGCACTAGCTATTGGTCCAGATATTGAAATGTCAAAGTATGTTAAAAAATATGGCATTGGAATGATAGCTGAAGATTGGTCAGCATTTTCACTAGCTAATATGATCAGATCTACTCCTTTATCAAAATTAATTTACTATAAAAATCAAAGTAATAAGTATGCAAATGACTTATCGTCTATTAATGATGATCTAAATTTTATAGACTTGATTAATTCATATAAAAAATAGATATAAATATTATTTATATATAAAAAAGGATACAAAATAGTTCATTAGTTAAAAAAATAGTTCATTACTGTGCCTAATAATAAAAAAAACATTACTTTTTTATAAATAATATTGAATGATAGTTGTAATTGATTATGGATTAGGAAATTTAAGATCCATAATGAAATCTTTTAAACCCCTCACAGATAATATATTATTTTCATCAAAAAAAAAGATATTGATAATTAATAATATAAAAATTAAATTTGTTCTTTATATTGTGAGTTTTGTGGCGAAGCCGTGTTTTCAACTAAATAAGCATTTTATTCTATTAAAACATGAACAAAACTAAAATAGGAATATTAGGAAATGGTTTTGTAGGAAATGCTATTAAATTAGTTTTTTCATCAACCTACAAATTATTTGTTTACGACATTAATCCACAATTAAGTTTTGATAGCTTTGAAGAGGTTAATAATTGTGATTATGTTTTTGTTTGTGTTCCTACTCCAATGTTTAAAGATGGTTCACAAGACTTATCAAATGTTTTGAAAGTTTTTGAAAATGCTTCACAAAAACCAATTTATATAATAAAATCTACTATTATCCCAGGGACAACAGACTATTTGTTAAATAAATTTCCAGATATTAAAATTATTTTTTCACCAGAGTTCTTAAGAGAAAAGCATGCTAAATATGATATTTTAAATTTAAATAGAGTTGTTTTGGGTGGAGATTATAATTTAACAGAAAAAGTAAAAACAATTTTTTTGAAAAGATTTAAGAATATTAAAATTATTCAAACTGATTCTAAAACATCTGAACTCATTAAATATATGAATAATACTTTCTTGGCTACTAAAATTAGTTTTATGAACGAATTTAAACTTCTCTGTAATAAGATTGATGCTAATTGGGAAGATGCGCTCAAAGGCTTTCTATCTGATGAAAGAGTTGGTAATAGTCATGTAAATGTTCCAGGTCATGATGGAAAAAATGGTTATGGAGGAACTTGTTTTCCAAAAGATGTAAATGCAATAATTTCATTTTCAAAAAAACTTGATATTGAAATGAATGTTATTGAAGCGGGATGGAAAACAAATTTAAATGTTAGACCTGAAAAAGACTGGGAAAATAATTATGGTAGGTCTGTAAATTTTAAAAAATAAAGAATGTTATCTATGAATTTAAATAAAGTTAAAATTGCAGTAATTGGTCAAGGTTATGTTGGACTTCCTCTTGCTGTAGAGTTTGGAAAAAAATTCAAAACAGTTGGTTTTGATATAAATAAAGATAGAATTAATGATTTGAAAAATTTTATAGATTATACAAAAGAAGCAACACCTGCACAGTTAAAAAGTGCTGAACATCTTGTTTTTAGTTCAGAACTTAATGATATTATTGAATGTAATATTTATGTTGTTACAGTTCCAACTCCCATTGATGAATTTAATTCTCCTGACTTAAAACCTTTAAAACATGCCTCTAAAATGTTAGGAGGCTTAATCAAAAAGGGAGATATAGTTATTTATGAAAGCACTGTTTTTCCTGGTTGTACAGAGGAGATTTGTATACCTATATTGGAATCAAAAAGTAAAATGACTTACAATAAAGATTTCTTTTGTGGATATTCACCTGAAAGAATTGTTCCAGGTGATAAAATAAACACCTTGACGACTATAAAAAAAGTAACTTCAGGAAGTAATATCGAAGTTGCTAATTTTGTCGATGACTTATATAAATCAATAATCACAGCAGGTACTTTTAAAGCATCCTGTATTAAAGTAGCTGAAGCTAGTAAAGCAATCGAAAATGCACAACGTGATTTAAATATTTCATTTGTTAATGAATTGTCATTAATATTTGATAGAATTGGAATTGACACCCAAGATGTTTTAGACGCTGCAGGATCAAAATGGAATTTTTTAAAATACAAACCAGGCCTTGTTGGAGGACATTGTATAAGTGTAGATCCTTACTATTTGGCATATAAATCTGAAAATTTAGGATACTATCCTGAGGTTATACTCAGTGGAAGACGTGTAAACGATAATATGAGCTCTTTTGTTGCGAATAAAATGATCAAAATGCTTATAAAGTCTGGAAAGCAAATATTTGGTTCAAAGATCTTGATATTAGGAGTTACGTTTAAAGAAAACTGTCCTGATATACGAAATTCCAAAGTCTTTGACGTCATTAAGGAACTCAATGAATTTGGATTAAATGTTGATGCTTACGATTACGAAGCCAGTTGCAGTGAAGTATACGAAGAATACGGTATTAAACTCATAGATAAAATTAATGATACTTATGATGGGATTATTTTATGTGTTGCACACAACAAATTTGCCAAGTTAGATTTCAAATCAATTAAAAAAGATAATAAAAGTATTATTTTTGATTTAAAAGGTTTTCTCCCAAGAAATATAGTAAATTCAAGATTATAGAATAGATGAAAAAAATACAAATGGTTGACCTAAAAAGTCAATATAACAGGATCAAATATCAAATTGATACTGCTTTGATACAGACGATAGAATCAACCAGTTTTATAAATGGTCCAATTGTTAAAGAATTTGCTAGTTCATTAGAAGATTATTTAGATGTAAAGCATGTAATTCCTTGCGCCAACGGCACTGATGCTCTTCAAATAGCACTCATGGCCTTGTCATTAAAGCCTGGTGATGAAGTTATTTGTCCGTCTTTTACCTATGTAGCTACTGCAGAAGTCATATCTCTTTTGGGATTAACGCCTATAATGACCGATGTAGACCCAGACACTTTTAATATAACTTCGGATATAATTAGACCTCATATATCGAATAAGACAAAAGCAATTGTTCCTGTTCACCTTTTTGGGCAATCTTCGGATATGGAAGGTATTATGGATTTAGCTCAAGAATTTGGTTTGTATGTAATTGAAGACAATGCTCAAGCAATAGGAGCTAAATACACTTTTAGTGATGGGACGGTTAAAAATACAGGGACTATTGGTCATATTGGCACTACTTCTTTTTTTCCATCGAAAAATCTAGGCTGCTATGGAGATGGGGGTGCAATGTTTACAAATGATGATGAAATTGCTAAAAACCTTAAAATGATAGCAAATCATGGTCAAGAAGAGAAGTATTATCATAAAGTTACAGGTTGTAACTCTAGATTAGATTCAATTCAAGCTGCAATTTTAAATATTAAATTAAATCACTTAGATAGTTATTCTTTATCAAGAAATAAAATGGCTAAAAATTATGATGAAAATTTCTCTGAAATTCCAGAATTATCGATACCCAAAAGACAATACAATTCAACACATGTATTTCACCAATACACATTAAAAATTATTCCTGAATTAAGAAATCCTTTAATTGATTTCTTAAAAGAAAATAATATTCCCGCGATGATTTATTATCCAGTTCCACTTTATAGACAAGAAGCATTTAGTAGCTTTACAAATAGTGATTTTAGGATAGAAAATGTGGAACAGCTCTGTAAAACTGTTTTTTCATTACCTATTCATAGTGAAATTGAAAATTCGTCCCAAGATTTCATTATTCAAAAAGTAAAAGAATTTTTTAATAAAATCTAAAATGGATTCAAAAAATTATTTTGTTCACGAAAGCTCCTTTGTTGATGAGCCCTGTCAAATAGGGAAGGAAACAAAGATTTGGCACTTTTCACATGTTATGAAAAATTCAGTAATCGGTGAAAATTGTAATATTGGTCAAAATGTAGTTGTTTCACCTGATGTTAAATTAGGGAATAATGTTAAAGTTCAGAATAACGTATCGTTATATACTGGAGTAGTTTGTGAAGATGACGTATTTTTGGGTCCCTCTATGGTTTTTACCAATGTAATAAACCCTCGAAGTGGCGTTATTCGAAGAGAGGAGTATATGAAGACTGTAGTTAAAAAGGGAGCATCTATTGGTGCTAATGCAACAATCGTATGTGGCAATAATATTGGGAGATATGCATTTATTGGAGCAGGAGCAGTAGTTACTAAAGAAGTTCCAGATTATGCATTAATAGTAGGTAATCCTGGTCGTAAAATTGGATGGATGAGCGAATTTGGAGAACGTTTACATTTTAATAATAATAACATTGCCATCTGTAAAAAAACAGAATCAAAATATTTGCTTAAAAATAACAGAGTAATTAAAATCAATGAATAAAAACTTTGCCCTTATTGGAGCTTCAGGTTATATCGCTCCAAGACATTTACAAGCCATAAAAGATACAAATAATAACCTTATTGCTGCTCTTGATCGTTTTGATAGTGTAGGTATTATTGATAGTTATTTTCCAAATGCTGATTTTTTTGTTGAACCAGAAATTTTTGACAGACATATTGAAAAACTAAAATTTGAAAATAATACCAACTTAGATTATATAAGCATATGCACACCAAATTATCTCCATGATTCACATATAAGAATGGCTCTTCGAAGAGAGGCTGATGCAATATGTGAAAAACCATTAGTCCTAAACCCATGGAATATAGATGCTCTTCAAAAAATTGAGGATGAATCTGGTAGACGAATATGGAATGTTTTACAATTAAGATTACATAAAACCATTATAGACTTAAAAAAACAAATTGATGCTGCTCCAAATGATAAGTTATACGACGTTGATTTAACTTATTTAACATCAAGGGGGAATTGGTATTACACCTCTTGGAAGGGTGATAAAAGTAAATCTGGTGGTGTAGCAACAAACATTGGAGTCCATTTTTATGATATGTTGTCTTGGATTTTTGGAGATGTTAAAAAAAATATAGTTCATATACAAACCCACGACAGATGCTCAGGTTATTTAGAATTTGAAAAGGCTAGAGTTAGATGGTTTTTATCGATTAATTATGATGTTTTACCTAGTGAAATAAAATTAAAAGGTTTGAGAACTTACAGATCAATAACTGTACAAGGAAAAGAATTAGAGTTTAGTGGAGGATTCACTGATCTGCATACCAGGGTTTATGAGGGAATTTTGAATAATAAAGGATATGGTTTAGACGATTCTAGGCCTGCCATCGAGATTGTTCATAAAATCCGAAATTCTAATCCAATTGGACTAAAGGGAGATTATCATCCCCTAGCAAAAAAAGATCTTGCCAAACATCCCTTTAAAAAATAAAATTGATCTTTAATAAAAAAAATTTTAAGGATTTGTCATTATTATCCTCATCAGAGGGTTTAAGTCTTTTAATTGTTTTTTTGACGTTACCATTTATTTCAAGAATCTATGATCCTGCTGATTTTGGAAACTTTGAAAAATATGTTGTAGTAGTTGGTATAGTTGCAAATTTATGCCTTCTTAATTTTGAATTCAAAATTTATAACTTCTCTACAAAAAAAGATCAAACCTTATCAATAGTTACTTGTTTAATTTTTACAACGCTATTTTCTTCTTTGTTTTTTTGTTTTGGATTTATAGTTACTAATTTTTTAACTAGTAATCTACTTTTTTCCTTTGAAATAGTTTTTTTAGTTTTTTTATGGCTTGTTTTTGTATCACTAGCAAATATTACTTTAAGTTATTTTAGCAGCTTTGGAAATTTTAAAAAATATTCAATTATAAGACTATTTTCAACTCTAGTTCTAGTTTGTACTCAAATTGTATTAGGGCTGTTAGAATTTAAATTTTATGGATTTATATATGCTATTATTTTTCAAAATATTTTTATTTCTATTTTTGGATTTTTTCCAATATATAAACAGACTGTTAGTTTTATAAATCAATTTTCATTTAAGGATATTTTTAAACATATTAAAAACAATAAATATATTGTAATGTTTACCTTCCCTGGAAGCTTGGTAAATAGGTTAACTCAATCTTTACCCATATTTTTTTTAGCCTCATTTAATCCAATTTATTTAGGATATTATTCTTTTGGAAGTCAATTATTAAATTACCCGTTGAAGCTCTTTAACGGCTTGAGTAACATGTTTAAAAAAGAATTTAACGATGAGATTAGAATTAGTAAAACCTATAGAGAAACATTTAATAAATACCTAAAAGTATTTTCAATTATTTCAATATTACTTTTGACTGGCACCTTATTTCTCTCCGACATTTTAGTTCCTGTTATATTTGGTGAAAAATGGACACAAGCTATACCAATTATCAAAATATTATCTGTAATGGTTAGTATTAGATTTATTGTAGCTAGTTTAAGCCCAGTATTATTGATTGGTAATTTACCTAGATATGATATTGTTTTTCAATTGTTATATTTAGTTCTTTCACTCTCATTTATAATTATTGGAAAAGAAATATTCAACTCTCATCTTGCAATAATAATCTCATATATAATTAGTTCAATCATTTTTTATATATTTTATTTTTTTGTTATGAGA
>MDTD01164693.1_pt1 | contig 11171 bp, 10 predicted proteins | sample 811221 | NCBI WGS metagenome assembly MDTD01 (sample SAMN05326646, study PRJNA326480) | marine metagenome | isolation source: seawater | place: Pacific Ocean: South West | collected 2011
AGGAAAAGGTTTTTCAGCAAAATTATGGTCAATTGACCTTACGGGGTACAATGAACGAATGGTAGAGACAGAATCTGATGCATCGGACCCATCTTGGTCGTCTTTATTAAGCAATTAGTATTAAATAGTTGATTTTTAGCCTTGAAAGATCTATCTAGTTATGGAAAGATTAAATAATTCAAATAAGGAGTAGTTAATGAACTTATCTAAGGTTTTTAAAAATGCATTTTCAATAATGCTAGCAAGCTTATTACTTTCTGCTTGTGCAACTAAAAAAGTTACAAATCAAATGCAAGGAGATGTTTATACTGGAAAAGATACAGTTGAGTATTTAGCTTCAGGTGTTGCAGATAGAGTATTTTTTGCAACAAATGAATCAGTTTTAACTACTGCTTCTAGGGAAACATTACGAAAGCAAGCATCTTATTTAAGAAAGAATTCAAAAATTAATGTTGTGCTTGAAGGTCATGCAGATGAAAGAGGCACAAGAGAGTATAACTTAGCTTTAGGTGAAAGAAGAGCAAATTCTGTTAAAGATTATTTAATGACTTATGGAATTTCTGCAAACAGAATTTCTGTAATAAGCTACGGTAAAGAGAGACCAGTTGACTCAGGCTCCAATCCTTTAGCTTGGTCTAAAAATAGAAGATCAGTAACTGTAAAAGCAAATTAATTTAATTTAAATTAAAAGACCCTGACAATTTTTATTGTTACAGGGTCTTTTTTTTGCCATCATTATAAATACAAATTATCTTAATGATTAAATTTAAAAAATATTTATTTGTGATAATTTTATCTATCGCTTTTTTTAATAAATCTATTCTTGTTGCAGATAACCACGACATTGGTGAAATTTTAAAAATAATCCAACAGGATATAAAAACTTTAGAAAAAGCAGTTTACCTAGATAAAGAAAATAATGAATATGTAAATAATTCTTCATCAATGAATCAAAGTTCAGAAGAAGTTTTAACAAGACATTTACTAAAATTATCAGAAATAGAGAATCAATTTCAGGAATTAACAAATAAATTTGAAGAAATAAATTTTAAATTGGATAAGCTCTCCAGTAGACTTTCAAAAGTACAGGCTGATAATCAAATAAGATTTCAACAACTAGAAGATGGTGTAATTTCGGATTCAGAAGAGAAAAAATTATCTTTAAAAACTAAAAAAAAAGATGAAAAAATTTTGCCAGGTTCATCTGAGCCACAAGATCTAGGATCAATATCTTATAAAGAAACAGAAACTAGTTTAGAAAATCAACAAATACAGTCTATTGATACAACAAACACTGTAATAACAGAAAAATTTATTACAGAAGAGAAAATATTACCAGATAGCAATCCATCTAAACAATATGAATTTGCTACAAGTTTTTTAAAGGTGGGTGATTATAATATGGCTGAAAGAGCATTTAGAGAATTTGTGATAACAAATCCAAATCACAATCTTGCTGGTAGTGCACAATATTGGTACGCAGAAACTTTTAGAATTAGACAACTTTATACCGACGCTGCCTCTGCCTATCTTGAAGGATATCAAAAATATCCAAAAAGTGACAAGGCTCCTATAAATTTACTTAAACTTGGTGTATCATTAGTTCAAATTGGAGAAAAAGATCAGGGTTGTTTAATGATAACTGGAGTAAAAAAACAATATCCAAAAGCAAATCAATCTGTTCTTCAAAAAGCAAAATATGAAGAGAAAAAGTTTGAGTGCTCTAAAGATAAATCCTGATTTTAAAATCCAAAATATAAATTCTATTTATAAAAATTTTGAAAAAAAATTAAATAAAAAAAAATCTTATGCTGTGGCCGTGTCGGGAGGACCTGATAGCTTAGCATTAGCATACTTAACAAAGTGTTTTTCAAAAAAGCATAATACAAAATTTTATTATTATTTAATTGATCATAAATTAAGACCTGAGTCGTCAAAAGAGGCAAAAAAAGTTAAAAAACTATTAAAAAAAATTGCTGTAAACTGTAAAATTTTAAAATGGAATGGTAAAAAACCCAGATCCAATATTCAGTCAATAGCAAGATTTAATAGATACTCTTTACTAATAAAAGAATGCAAGAAAAAGAAGATTAGCAATATCATAACTGGTCACCATAAAGACGATAGAGATGAAAATTTTTTCATAAGATTAACCAGAGGAAGTGGCCTCAAAGGTCTTGTTTCATTTGATGAAAAATCAAAAAATTTTAATATAAATATTCTTAGACCATTAATTAATTTCGAAAAAAATCAATTAGTTGATATTTCAAAAAATATATTTAGCTTTTATGTTCAAGATCCATCAAATTATAACTTTGATTTTAAAAGAATTAGGTTGAGATATTTGATTAAAGAGCTTGAAAAAGAGGGACTGGATAAAGAAAAACTTAATTTGACAATAAATAATCTTAAGCAATCTGATAAAGCATTAGACTATTATTCAAATAATAACATATTACTTAATTCTTATTTTGATATTAAAAGAAATACCTTTTTTTTAAGTAAACAATTTATTTCTCAACCAAATGAGGTAGTTTTGAGATCAATTAAAATGATTTTAAATAGAGTAAGTAAAAAATATTATCCTCCAAGAGGCAAAAGCATAGTGAAAATATTAAATACTTTAAAAAGTGCAAAAAATTTAAGTAAAATTACTCTTGGGGGATGTATCATTAAAAAAGTCAATGAAACCATAATGATTTATCAAGAAAAGATAAGATAAATGTTAAAATTGCCACTTGTTAATTTAGTAATAATTCTTATCTTATAGTGATGAATTTTAAAAATTTAGCAATGTGGGCAATAATAGTCTTTTTGACTATTGGGCTTTACAATATGTTTAAAAATCCCCAAAGCTCAGTAAGTAAAAAAGAAAAGGTAAATTTTTCTACTTTTTTAACTGAAGTGGATAATGGGAGAGTTGTTCAAGTTGAAATTAAAGGTAACAATATTGATGGTGTTCTTTCAGATGGAACAAAATTTTCTACTTATGCACCTAATGATCCAAATTTAATTCAAAAACTTTCAGAAAAAGGTGTAAGCATATCTGCAGCACCACTCGATGAAAAAATGCCGTCATTATTTGGTGTGTTGTTATCTTGGTTTCCAATGCTTCTACTAATTGCAGTCTGGATTTTCTTTATGAGACAAATGCAAGGTGGAAAAGGTGGAGCAATGGGATTTGGACGATCTAAGGCTAAAATGATGAATGAGCTAAAAGGAAAAGTTACTTTCAACGATGTAGCTGGTGTCGAAGAGGCTAAAGAAGAGGTTGAGGAAGTTGTAGAATTTTTAAAGGATCCAAAAAAGTTTAGCCGCCTAGGAGGCAAGATACCTAGAGGATGTTTATTGGTTGGTCCGCCAGGAACAGGAAAAACATTATTGGCTAGAGCTATTGCTGGAGAAGCTGGAGTTCCTTTTTTTACAATTTCAGGTTCTGACTTTGTTGAAATGTTTGTTGGTGTTGGCGCTTCAAGAGTAAGAGATATGTTTGAGCAAGGAAAAAAACATTCTCCATGTATAATTTTTATAGATGAAATAGATGCAGTTGGAAGAAGTCGAGGAGCTGGTTTAGGTGGTGGCAATGATGAAAGAGAACAAACTTTAAATCAGTTATTGGTTGAAATGGATGGATTCGATACAAATGAGGGTGTTATTATAATAGCAGCAACAAATCGTCCAGATGTATTAGACCCAGCTTTGTTAAGACCAGGTAGATTTGATAGACAAGTTGTTGTTTCAAACCCAGACATAATAGGAAGAGAAAAAATATTAAAAGTACATGCAAAAAAAATATCAATGGCACCAGATGTAAATTTAAGAACTGTTGCAAGGGGTACCCCTGGATTTTCAGGAGCAGATTTAGCAAATTTAGTAAATGAGTCAGCCCTCCTAGCTGCTAGAAAGAATAAAAGAATTGTAACTTATCAGGAATTTGAAGAAGCCAAGGATAAAGTTATGATGGGTGCTGAAAGAAGATCAATGGTAATGACTGAAGACGAAAAAAAATTAACTGCATATCATGAGGGTGGTCATGCACTGGTATCATTTAATATGCCAAGTTATGATCCAATACACAAAGCAACTATAATTCCTAGAGGAAGAGCTTTAGGAATGGTAATGAATCTACCAGAGAGAGATAAGCATGGTCATTCTATAAAATATCTAAAAGCTAGACTTGCAGTTTGTTTTGGAGGAAGAGTTGCTGAGGAATTAATTTTTGGAAAAGACAATATTTCAACAGGTGCAGGTGGAGGTAGTGGTTCTGACATAAATCAGGCAACTCAACTTGCTAGAGCTATGGTTACAAAATATGGTATGAGCGAAGAACTTGGTCCAGTTGAGTATGGTGAAAATCAAGAGGAAGTATTTTTAGGAAGATCAGTTACACAAACACAAAGTGTTTCAGAGGCTGTTGCTCAGAAAATTGACAAAGAAATACGAAAATTAGTTGATGAGGGTTATAATCAAGCTAAAAATATTCTTTCTGAAAAAATAGAGGACCTTCACAAAATTGCAAAAGCTTTATTGACATATGAAACCTTAACTGGTGAAGAGATTGAAAATATAATAAATAAGAATATATATCCATCTAGCAAAGAGGATTTAAAGTCTGATAATGATGATCAAAATTCAGCTCTTGGTACTATTGGATTAAAACCAAAAATTGTTCATTAAAAAATAATGGTAAAATATTACACTCGAGCGTGTAATTTTTATTATGGGCAAGTCTCAAAGGAAAAAGTAAAAAAAAAGCTTTCAATACCACTTCATGGTAACAATCTAATATCTTTTGAAAAAATAGAAATTTTATCAAGAAAGTCTTCAAAAATAATTAACATCAAACAAATAAAATCTCTTAACGCAATTTTAAAAAAAAAATTACTATCTGATCTTAAAAACATAACAAAAAAGAAAAAAATTAAAGGTCTGAAATTCTCCAATAAACCATTGATTATGGGTATTTTAAATTTAACACCTGATAGTTTTTCTGATGGTGGAAAGTATAATAAAAAAAAACAAGCCTTAAATCATGTGAAAAAAATGTTCAGAGAAGGGTGTTCTATATTAGATATAGGAGGCGAGTCTACAAGGCCAGGATCTATAGAGGTAGAAGCTAAAGAGGAATGGAAAAGACTTTTTCCAATTCTCTTTAGTTTAAAAAAAATGAGAAAATTTATTTCATTGGATACAAGAAAAAGTATTATAATGGAAAAAGGAATTCAAAATAAAGTAAACTTAATTAATGATGTCTCCGGGTTAAGTCACGACCCCAATACAGTAAATTTGATTAAAAAAACTAAAATACCGTTTGTTATACACCACATGAAGGGTAACCCTGAAACTATGCAAAAAAATCCATCTTACAAAAACGTCCTTTTAGATATTTATGATTTTTTTGAAAAAAAAATAAACTTCTTAAGATCAAAAGGCATAAAACATAACAATATCATTCTTGATCCAGGAATTGGTTTTGGTAAAAACTTGAAACATAATATTACCATTTTAAGAAAAATTTCTATTTTTCACTCATTAGGATTTCCTGTAATGTTGGGTACATCTAGAAAAAGATTTATAAAAGATTTATCTGGAATTAATGATAGTAGAGAAAGAGTAGGAGGTACAATTTCATCGAATATATTTGCAAACATGAATGGTGTACAAATTTTAAGGATACATGATGTAAATGAGGTAAATCAGAGTTTAAAAGTATTTAATTCTTTACAATTTTAAAAATGTCAAAAAAATATTTTGGAACAGATGGTATTAGAGGCAGAGTAAATCAGACAAAAATAAATGGAGAAATGTTTTTTAAGTTTGGTTTAGCAGCAGGTACATACTTTAAGAATCAAAAAAAAATTAAACAAACAGCGATAATTGCAAAAGACACAAGATTATCAGGATACACATTGGAACCTGCATTAGTTTCAGGATTAACATCTGCTGGCATGCATGTTTATACACTTGGACCTCTGCCTACAAATGGACTTGCCATGCTCACAAAAAAAATGAAAGCAAATATGGGAATTATGATTACTGCTTCACATAATCCCTATTATGATAACGGGCTAAAATTATTTGGCCCAGATGGATTAAAACTATCTGATAGAATTGAAAAAAAAATAGAGAAATTAATAGATTTTAAAATCAGCAAGAATTTATCACAGCCTAAAATATTAGGGCGTGTAAAACGCTTAGAGGATGCTAATGATAGATACATAAGCATTTTGAAAAGTAATTTTCCAAAAAATTTTCATCTCAAGGGTACAAAAATTGCAATAGACTGCGCGAATGGTGCAGGATATAAATCAGGTCCAAAACTTTTTAGATCACTTGGTGCAAAAGTTTATCAATTTGGAACATCACCAAATGGTTTCAATATTAATGATAATTGTGGCTCAACCTTTCCAAATAAAATAAAAAATTTAGTCAAAAAGAAAAAAGCTCATATAGGGATATCGTTAGATGGAGATGGAGACAGAATAATAATCTCAGACGAAAAAGGAAATATTATAGACGGTGATCATATAATTGCAATGTTAGCTACGAGGTGGAAAAAGAAAAAAATATTAAAGGGTGGGGTTGTAGGTACATTGATGTCTAATTATGGATTACAAAAATATTTACTAGATAAAAATATTAAATTCATACGATCTAATGTTGGTGATAGATATGTAAAAGAAAAAATGCAAAAAAAAAGTTTTAATCTTGGTGGAGAGCAGTCGGGACACATAATATTAGGAAAATTTGCAACAACAGGTGATGGACTTTTAGTTGCTTTAGAAGTTTTATTTTCAATGAGAAAAGGAAAAAAACCTAGCGAGCTTTTTAGTACTTTTGAATCAACACCACAAATATTAGAGAATATAAAAGTAAAAGATAAATCCATAATTAATTCAAAAAAATGTAAAATTGCTATAAAGATGTCAGAAAAATTAATTAAAAATCATGGAAGAATGTTAATAAGAAAATCTGGTACAGAACCTTTAATAAGAGTTATGGGAGAATCTAATAATATTTCATTATTAAAAAAATGTATAAATATTGTTAAAAGATCTATTAATTAAATTGAAAATAAAATCTAAAGTGCTTGTAATTGCAGGGTCTGACTCGTCAGGTGGTGCCGGTATTCAGGCTGATATAAAAACTATTACAAGTCTTGGTTCTTATGCCATGACAGCAATTACTGCAATAACCTCCCAAAATACTACAGGAGTTTTGTCAATATCAAAAGTTTCAAATAAAGAAATTAAAAAACAAATTGAATTTACATCTCAAGATATAAAACCAAATGCAATTAAAATTGGAATGTTACATTCTGAAAAAGTAATTAATACAGTTTTAAGATCACTACAAAAAATTAATGTAAAAAAAATTATTTTAGACCCTGTAATGGTTGCAAAGGGTGGCGCAAAACTTATTGATAATAAATCAATTCAAATATTAAAATTAAAATTATTAAAAAAAGTCTCTTTAATAACTCCAAACATACCAGAGGCTGAAATATTGACTGGGATAAAGATAAACACAGTTAATGATATGATTTTTGCAGGTAAAGAGTTATTAAAACTAGGGGCAAAAAATGTTTTAATTAAGGGTGGTCATTTAAACGAGAAATATATATTTGATATATTTATTAATAATAAAGAGTTCAAAATATTTAAGAATAAAAAATTTAAAACTAAAAATACTCATGGGACTGGTTGCACATTATCAAGTGCTATAGCAACATATTTCTCATGTGGAAAAACATTAAAGAAATCTTGTGGTCTAGCAATTAAGTATGTTAATCATTCTATAAAAACAGGACCCAAATTTGGAAAAGGCCAAGGTCCAATAAACCATTTGAGTATAATTAAAATTAATAAAAAAATTAGATGAGAAATGTTGTTGTAGTTGGATCACAATGGGGTGATGAGGGTAAGGGAAAAATTGTCGACTGGCTTTCCAGCGAAGCTGATGTTGTTATTAGATTCCAGGGCGGTCATAATGCTGGACATACTTTGGTAATTGATGGAACTACATATAAATTAAGATTATTACCGTCTGGTATAGTTAGAAAAAACAAAATATCAATTATTGGTAATGGTGTTGTTGTTGATCCATGGGCACTTATAGATGAAATTGAAGAGATAAGCTCTAAAGGAATTGAAATCTCTGAAAAAAATTTAATCATCTCTGAGTCAGCAAATTTAATATTACCTTTTCATAGAGAAATGGATGAAATAAGAGAAGATACTGCTGGGAAAGCTAAAATCGGAACCACCAGAAGAGGTATTGGCCCAGCTTATGAGGATAAAGTTGGCAGAAGGTCTATCAGAGTAATGGATTTAATATCCGAAAAAAATTTGGATCATAGATTAGAAACAGTTCTAATGCACCACAATGCAATTAGAAAAGGTTTAGGAAAAGAATTATTTAAAAAAGAGAAACTTAAAAAGGATTTATTAAAAATTGCTCCAAAAGTATTAAAATATTCTAGGCCTGTATGGAAAAAAATTGATGAATTTAAGCAACAAGGAAAAAAAATATTATTCGAGGGTGCACAAGGAGTCTTGCTAGATGTTGATCATGGTACATACCCATTTGTAACATCTTCAAATACAGTTGCGTCATCTGCAGCAACGGGTTCGGGCTGTGGACCAAATTCAATAAATTATGTTTTAGGTATAACAAAAGCATACACAACAAGAGTTGGTGAAGGTCCATTTCCAACAGAATTAAAAGATAAAATTGGCGAACATTTAGGAACAAGAGGTAAAGAGTTTGGAACTGTCACTAGTAGAAAAAGAAGATGTGGTTGGTTTGATGGTGTTTTAGTAAGGCAGACAATAAAAATTTCTGGAATAAATGGTATAGCATTAACAAAACTAGATGTTCTAGACGAATTGGATGAAATTAAAATATGTATAGCATATGAGTTAAACAATAAAAGAATTGATTATTTACCCGCAGCAGTTGATGACCAACTTAAGGTTAAACCTATTTATAGAAATTTTAAAGGTTGGAAAGTTCCAACTAAAGGTATTAAAAAAATTGATCTGCTACCTGAAAATGCTAAGATTTATATAAAAGAATTGGAGAAATTTGTTGAAACAAAAATATCTAGTATTTCAACAAGCCCAGAGAGAAATGATACTATTTTAATAGAAGATCCTTTCAAACTTTAGTTTACAGGCAATAAGTTTTGAGATTTGGCTGCATTAAGCATGTGTTTTTGTAGCTTTTCAAAAGCTTTATTTTCAATCTGCCTAATTCTTTCTCTACTAATTTTATATTTTTTACTAAGATCTTCTAAAGTAAGAGGATCATCGATTAATTTTCTTGAATAAATAATTTCTCTTTCACGGTCGTTAAGTATTTTTATGGAATTTTTTAATAAATCTTTTCTTTTTTCCATCTCTTCATTTTGAGCAAGTCTAAGTTCTTGGTCCATTTGCTTATCAACAACCCAGTCCTGCCATTCGTCGCCATCTTCCCCAATTGGTGCATTTAAGGACTGCTCCTTCCCTGATAAACGCCGGTTCATTGATATAACTTCCTCCTCACTAACATCAAGTTTTTGTGCAATATCTTTTACATGTTCATCCTTTAAATCCCCCTCTGTACGTGGAGCAATTTGATTTTTAAGTTTTTTTAAATTAAAAAATAGTTTCTTTTGTGCTGTAGTAGTTCCAATTTTTACTAAGCTCCATGATCTTAATATATATTCTTGAATTGAAGCTTTTATCCACCACATAGCGTATGTAGCAAGCCTGAAACCTTTTTCTGGTTCAAACTTTTTTACCGCCTGCATTAATCCCACATTACCCTCTGAAATCATTTCATTAATAGGAAGACCATATCCTTTGTACCCCATTGCAATTTTTGCAACTAATCGTAGATGACTAGTAACTAATTTTTCTGCAGATTTGACATTTCCAGTTGTTTTCCAATTTTTTGCGAGCATATATTCTTCCTCAGCATCTAACATAGGAAATTTTTTGATCTGCTCCAAATATGCTGAAAGCCCTCCCTCGTTTGAAAGAGCGGGAAATTTAAATGTGCTTGTAGTCATATTGGTATTTATTTAATAAATTATTTTAATAATACAATGGTTTTATTCGCTATGTTTTCTTAGCATATTTAACAACATATCTAAATCTTGAGGTAATTTAGACGAAAATTCCAAATATTTCTTTGAAACTGGGTGTGTAAAACCTATAATCTTTGCATGAAGAAATTGTCTACCAAGTTTTTGAATTAATATTTCTAAATTATTGTCAATATTTTTCAATTTTTTAAAATTCTTTTTATACTTTTTATCTCCCAATATACTATTTCCTTTAAATTTCATATGAACTCTAATTTGATGTGTTCGACCAGTTTCCAATTTACACTCAATCAAACTAAAAGTTGGAATTTTTTCACTTTCAAATACCTCTAAAGTTTTATAATTTGTGATTGCCTCTTTACCTTTGACTCTACTTACTTCCATTAACTGTCTATTTTTAGAACTTCTTGTAATTAAAGTCTCTATTTTTCCACTTGAGGGTCTTAATTTACCCCAAATAAGTGCTTGATAAACTCTTTTAATAGAGTGCTCTTTAAATTGATTTGATAATTTTTCATGACAAAAATTATTTTTAGCAATTAAAACTAAACCCGAAGTATCTTTATCTATTCTGTGCACTATACCCGGTCTTAATTCATCACCAATGTTTGATAAATTTTTATAACCATAATAAATTAATGCATTTACAAGTGTTTTCTCAAAATCCCCCGCACCTGGATGCATTGAAATACCAGCTGGTTTATTAATGACCATCAAATCTTCATCTTCATAAACAATATTTAATTTAAAGTTGAATGGCTTTAATGTGGATTTACCAGGCTCAGGTATTTCAAGATTAATCTCATCATTTTTTTCAATTTTTCTAGATGGATCTATGCATGTTTTTTTGTTTATTTTTAATTTTTTATCAAGAATTAAATTTTTGACTCTCGTTCTGCTTAAATTTTCTTTACGATTCGAAATGAATTGATCAACTCTTTTATTATTTTCTTCATCCCTAACAATTAAATTAATGATATTTCTCATAAATTGTAATATTAATACTAAATGCGTCTGTAGCTCAACTGGATAGAGCGCCTGACTTCTGATCAGGAGGTTCTGGGTTCAACTCCTAGCA
>MDTD01168935.1_pt1 | contig 11170 bp, 13 predicted proteins | sample 811221 | NCBI WGS metagenome assembly MDTD01 (sample SAMN05326646, study PRJNA326480) | marine metagenome | isolation source: seawater | place: Pacific Ocean: South West | collected 2011
AAAAAATTGTGTTATTGTTTTAAATATTATTTTAGAAAGTTTATTGAAATGGTTTGCTCCAATATTAGTCTTTACATGCGAAGAAATATACAGTTTGATTAATAATAAAAACGAGAGTATTCATGAAAAAGATTTTGTAGAAATACCAGGCAACTGGCAAAATTCTAAACTTGATAAAAAATGGTCAGATTTATTTAAAATCAAACAAGAGGCAAATGTTGCTATCGAGGAGAAAAGAACTAACAAAGAAATTGGTTCAAGTTTAGAAGCAGAGCTAAAACTAATATTAAAGAAAGAAAAATTTGATTTATTGAATGATATGGATTTAGCAGAGTATTTTATAGTTTCAAAAGCTGAAAAAGAAGTGTCAAGTGGTGATAAGATGAAAATTCAGGTCAATAAAGCAAAAGGAATTAAGTGTGAAAGATGTTGGAAAATCGTAGAAAACAAATGTGAAAGATGTTCAAATCTAGCAGGAAGTAAATTCTGATTGATCTAAAAAAAATAAAAAATGATTTAATAAATAAAGAAAACTTTTATTATTTAATAATTATTTTAACTATTTTTTTTCTAGATAGATATTCAAAAAATTTAATAATAAATAATTTTAATGAAAGCTCGATTTATATAAGTAAATTTTTAAATTTTGACCTTACTTGGAATACAGGAATAGGTTTTGGATTATTGAGTTCAACTTCAAATATTTTGTATAATATTATTTCTTTAATGATTATTTCAGTCATTATCTTTTTAGTATATTTAGCTTTACAAAACGATAAATATGAAAAATTTATTTTTTCCATCATAATTGGAGGAGCTTTAGGAAATTTTTATGATAGAGTAATTTTTGCAGCTGTTCCAGATTTTATAGATTTACATTATAGTAATTTTCATTGGTTTACATTTAATGTAGCTGATATATTTATTACCTTTGGTATTATATTGTTTATTTTGAAAGGATTTTTTTTAAAAAAATAATATGGATAAAATTAATTTACTATTAGTTCTCTTATTTATTTTAGCATCATGCTCAGGTTTTGAAGATGCAGGAAAAGTATTGAGAAATGAAAAAGTTAAAACTACTGATGAATTTTTGATCAAAAAAAGAGATCCTCTAGTTTTACCTCCAGATTACAGAGAAATGCCCAAACCAAGATCAAAATCTGATAAAAAAAGTGAAGCAAGTAAAATAAAAGAAATATTGAAAGTTCCTGAAGATGGAAATATCTCAAGAGGCAAACCTTTGTCTGTCGAACAATCAATTATCGATAAAATCAAAAAATGATAACTAGAGAATTTTCTTTAAAAAATAGAATTAACCAAAAATATCTGAGTAAGAAAATTTACCAAAAATTAAAGACAAAATCTTCCAGCGTATTTAAAAAAATTGAGATAAATGTAAAAAATTCTGAAAATTTATTAAGTCAATTAGATTCTGAATTCAAAATTAATTTTAAACCTCAAGATCTAAAAAAATTTAAAAAATTTAAAAAAATAGTTTTAATTGGGATGGGTGGTTCCATTCTCGGTTCAAAATCAATTTACTATTTTTTGAGACATAAAATAAAAAAGGAATTAATTTTTTTAGATAATATTGATCAAAACAAAATTTTTGATTTAATTAAAAAAAAAGATCGAAACAAAACATTATTTATCATAATTTCAAAATCTGGAAATACAATTGAAACGATATCAAATTTTTTTTCCTTAAATGTAATAAAAAAAAATTCCAAAAATATAATTATAATAACAGAAAAAAAAGATAATTTTTTATATTCTTTATCGAAAACATATAATCTTTTTCATATTGAACATAAAAGCTTTATTGGAGGGAGATATTCTGTACTATCAGAGGTTGGTTTAGTACCAGCTTATTTAATGGGTTTAGATTTAAAAAAAATAAGGAAAAGTTTAATTAATTTTAAAGAAAAAAAAAAATTTTTCTTACAGAATAGTGGAATGCAAATGGCTAACCTTTTGTTGCAAAACAAAATCAATAATTTGATCTTCTTAAACTTTTCACCTAGGTTAGAAAAGTTTTTATATTGGTGTCAGCAATTGATTGCAGAGAGCCTAGGGAAAAAAAATCTTGGTTTTACTCCAATAATTTCTAACGCGCCAAAAGACCACCATAGCTTATTACAATTATATTTAGACGGACCTAAAAATAAAATTTTTTACATTTTTGATGAAAATGAAATTGATAAGTTCAAAATTAATACCAAAAAGTTTTCAAAAAAAATTGATTTTATAAACAAGAAAGGATTGAATGAGATCAAAAATGCTCAGAAACGTTCGATTATTAATCAATTTAAAAATTATAAAATTCCATTCAGAGAATTTCATATAAAGAAAATCGATGAGAACACAATAGGCCAACTATTTTCATATTTTATTTTAGAAACTATCATTATAGGGGAGCTAGCTGGTATAAATCCATTAAACCAACCAGCAGTTGAAGGTGTAAAAAAAGAAACAAAGAATATTTTAATAAAAAATACCAAAAAAAATTTTTGATCGACCGTAAGTTTTTATTTTTAAAACTTTCATCTCTTCATTAAAATTTTCACTAATTTTACTTTCTCTATGGATAATTATTATATGATCTTTTAAAAAAATTTTTTTAGACCTTAACAATTTTAAATTTTTTAAGAAACTTTTATCAGAATAGGGAGGATCAAAAAAAAAAATATTAAATTTTTTTTCTCTATTGTCTAGTAAATAATTTTCTACACTATCATTTATTAATTCGGCTTTATCACCAACCTGAAGTGTGGATAAATTTTTTTTTATTATACTAAAAGCGTTTTCATTTTTTTCTACAAAGGTTACTTTATTCGATCCACGAGAAATACATTCAATACCAAATGATCCTGTTCCAGAGTAGAGATCTAAAACTTTAGAATTTCCAAATTCTAGAAAAATATCCTTAGAATGAGCCAAGACGTTAAAAATGCTCTCCTTTACAACATCCTTAAGTGGTCTAGTAGTGACTAATTTTACTTGATTTAACTTTTTACCTTTAAATTTTCCTCCAATAATTCTCATTTTTTTTTATTTATTATTTTCCATCCTATATCCTTTCTATAAAATCCAGATTTCCAATTAAATTTTTTCAAAGATTTGATAATCAGGCCTCTAATTTTAAGAAAATTGCTACCGGTAGAAGTAAAATTCAGAACCCTCCCACCATTAGAAACTATATTATCATTAATAAATTTTGTACCAGCGTGGTAAATAAAGATTTTATTGTCAAATTTTATATTTTTAATTTTGTTCAATGAAATATTTTTTATATATTTCCCTGGGTAACCTTTAGCACATAAAACAATCGTCATGCTCTTGTCATTTTTCCACTTTATTTTAGTTTTTTTTAAATTATTTATTGTTGCATTATAAATAATATTTAAGAAATCTGATTTTAATCTCGGTAATATTACCTGACACTCGGGGTCACCCATCCTTACATTAAACTCTATTAAGTGTGGTTCGTTATCAACAATCATCAAACCAACGTATAAAAAACCTCTGTAAGGATTTTTTTGCCTTTTTAAAGCTTTTAAGGTCGGTTCAATTATTCTTTTAATTATTTTTTTTTCTAAAATTTTATTTACAATTGGCGCTGGAGAATATGCACCCATACCACCAGTATTAGCACCTTTATCTTTTTCTTTTACTTGCTTATGATCTTGTGCAGTACCAAAAAATTTGAAACAATATTTGTCTACAATTATGAAGTAACTTACCTCAGGTCCAACTAAAAATTCTTCTAGAACTAATTTATTTGAAGATTTAAATTTTCCTTCAAAGATTTCTTTTGAGATTGTTAAAACTTTTTCTTCAGTTTTACATATTGTTACACCTTTTCCAGCCGCCAAACCATCAGCTTTAACAACCAGAGGCAACTTACTAATTTTTAAAAATTTTTTTACCTCATTTATTTTTTTACAAATTTTAAATTTTGCAGTCGGAATACCGTTTTCTTTGCATAAATTTTTCATAAAAGCTTTGGAGCCCTCTAATTTCGATGCAAATTTGTTTGGGCCAAAAACTTTAATTTTTCTTTTAATTAAGAAATCCACCAAACCTTTAACAAGAGGCTCTTCTGGCCCAATAATAACAAGGTCGATTTTTTTAACTTTGATGATTTTATAAATTTCTTTAAAATTAGACAAATCGGCATAAATATTTGTTGCCATTTGTGAAGTTCCCGGGTTTCCAGGTAAACAAAATATCTTTTTAACTAGTTTAGACTCATAAACTTTTCTGCATATTGCATGTTCTCGTCCACCACTACCAATTAATCCAATATTCATATTAAATGATATATTGTATAATTTATTGATGACCAAAAAAAAAGCCAAACTTATATTTAAACACAACTCTTTTGAGATAGTAGAAGAAGGCGATTATGTTCTCTGCGCGGTTTCTGGAAAAGAGATAATGCTGAAGAATTTAAATTACTGGAATGTTGACTTACAAGAGGCTTATTTTTCTCCTATAGAGGTAAATCGGAAATTCAAAAAAAATGATTATTGAATTTAAGTCTAATTTTTCCATCTATTATGTGTCCAAATCCACTCACTAGGATTTTTAATAATCATTTGTTCAATGAATTCATTAAGTTTTAAAGTTAATTCAGATTTGTTTTTGAAATCAGCGTGATTAATTTCTTTAAAAAACTTTACTGTAAAAGAATTAGTCTCAGTTCTTTTTACAAATACAGATACGATAGGTAAATTATATTTTATTGCAAGTTGTGCTGGCAGAGTAGTTGTTAAAGCCTGTTTGTTAAAAAAATTTATTTTTTCTCCCTCGCTTACTCTTTGATCAACCATTAATGCAATACTATAGTTTTGTTTTATAAAATCGATAGCTTCTCTAACTCCATTAATACCTTTTTTAATTTGGTTCTGACAAACAAACTTTTTTCGCAAATATTCCATAAATGGATTTAAGAAAAAATTATTTAGTGGACGATAAATTGTTGCGAGCTTTAAACCTTTTTTTGTCATTATAAGAGACATTAATTCAAAGTTAGAAAAATGACCTGAGATAAAAATTGCTGGCTTATCTTTTTTAATAATATTCTCTAAAATTTCTAAACCTTCTACATTAATGTCATAACTTTTTTTCCTAATCTCATTTAAAAAAATATATTCAATAAAAACCATTCCATAGCTTTTCCACATTTTGGATATGATATTTTTTTTTTCTTCCTCAGAAATACCTTTTAAATTTTCTAAATTTTTTTCAACTATTTTTTTGGATTTAAATAAAGGACCGATTTTTTCAAAAATAAAACCAAATAATTTTCTGCTTAATCTAATACCAAGGCACCTACCAACAATAAAAAAGAAATATATTACAATTGATTGGACTAAGTATTTAAATATTTTAATCATATATATTTTTTTATATTATCAATCAACTCTTCCCCCCTCTCAATGCTAAGCTCAACTTTCAAATATTCTATTTCATAATTATTAAAATTCTTTATTCGAAAATAGTCTTTCTCTGTTGTAATAATTTGATAATTGTTCTTTTTTGCTTCATTGATTATCTCAGTCAATTCATTATTATTAAATTTATAATGATCAGGAAAGGATAATTTTTTTCTTACGTCTAAATTAAAAGATAATAAAAGATTGAAAAAATTTTCTGGATTTCCAATTCCAGCAAAAGCAAGTAATTTTTTATTTTCAAAAAACTTGATATTAGAAGGCATGTATCGAGAATAATAAATTGAAATACCTTGATTATAACTGTAAATCAATTTTTCAAATTCTATATCTTTTATTCCGTTTATAATTGCAATCTTAGCGTCACTTATTGAATTCAAACTTTCTCTTAACGGTCCAGAGGGAATAATCAAACCATTTCCAATTTTTTGGTGTTGATTAAAGCATAAAATATTTAAATTTTTATTTATCTTAAAATCTTGAAATCCGTCATCTAGAATAGCTAAATCAAAACCTTTTTTTTCAGCACTTTTAATAGCTTTTGATCTAAGTGAGTCTGTAATTAAATTTTCAAAATTAGACCTAATTAATTTTTGCTCATCGATTTGAGAAACATAATTTTTCTTTATAATTGCAGTTTTTTTTCCTATCTTTTGCAAACCTTTAGCTAAATATATTGCTAATGGTGTTTTTCCTGTTCCACCAATATATATATTGCCTACACAAATCACTTTAATTTTAAATTGATGTGGTACATTAAAAATCCTTTTTAGATAAGTATAAGCTCTTATTAAAAGGCTAAACGGATATAAGATATAAACAAAAATACTTGCTTTGGAATTCCAAAATTTTGGTTTATGAATTTTCATTTAATAAAAAGTTATCAATCTTTTTCATAGTAGCATTTAGGATATCATTCTCCAAATTATTAAAGAGTTTTGAAAATTTTTCAGAATTTTTTGTATTGGACTTTTCTAGATCTATCTCCAAATTCTTTGCCAAGCTATCTTTGTCATGAATTTTTTTACTAATATTATTTATTTTTAAGATTTGATAAATTTCTTGAAAATTATAAACGTATGGGCCATGGTAAATTTTACATCCTAGTTTAGCTGGTTCAATTGGATTTTGCCCGCCATCATCCTTTAATTTATGTATCAAAGACTTTCCAATAAAAACACTTTTTGCATAAACTAAAAATTCATTTAAATTCCCAAATGAATTTATTATTATAACATCTTTACTATCTGAAATGATCTCATCGTTGTTTAATATTTGAGAAGATAATTTTAATCGCTCACAAAGTTTTTCAATTTCATAAACTCTACTGATATGTCTTGGTGCAAGAATTATTTTCAAATTTTTAATTTTTTCCATCAATTTTAAATGTACCTCCAAACAAAATTTCTCTTCATTTTTATGAGTACTGATTGCACACCAAAAATTGTTTTCATCTAAGAATTTCTCATTGGGGTTTTGAGTCTTTATTGTTTCTATTTTACTAAGAAATTTTATGTTTCCGAAATACTCTACGTTGTTTGCATTAAAATTTAACAAATAATCTTTACTCTCGTTGTTAGATGCAAGGCATAAATCAAAAGAAGAAAATATTTTCTTTGCTGTTTTAGGAAAAAGTTTCCACCTTTTAAAAGTTTTTTCTGTGATTCTCGCATTTATAATTGACAATGAAATATTACTTTTCTTACTTAGATAAATTAAATTAGGCCATATTTCAGAGTCTACTAAAAATATAGTGTTTGGCTTCCAGCTATTTAGAAATGTTTTCATGAGAAAAAAGCTATCTAATGGGAAAAACCTATGAAATATATTTTTATCGTTTTTAAAAATTTTACTTGCTAAATCGCTAGAACTTAGTGTTACAGTTGTAATTAAAAATTCTAAACCATCTTTTTTTTTTAATGCATGTATAATTGGCAAGATACTTTTTAACTCTCCTATACTGGCCGCATGAAACCAGATTAATTTTAGATTTTTGTTTTTTTTTATGTTGAAATTAGATGAAAATATTTTTTCTTTGTATCTTATTGGGTGTTCTTTTTTCAAAAATCTTCTTACAAAGATCAATATAATCAATAATGGATAAAAAAAAATTGATAGAACTCTGTAAAAAAAAATCATGAATTACTTAATTTGTTTTTCGTATAGAGATTTGTATTCAGAGCAATTCTTTATCAAATAATCATGATTTCCTACGTCATTAATTTGCCCATCCTTCATAACAATAATTTTTTCCGCACTATGAATAGTTGAAAGTCTATGAGCTATCACCAAAGTAGTTTTGTTTTTTGTTAAATTTTGAATTGCTCTTTTGACTATTTCTTCCGACTCAGCATCTAAAGATGATGTGGCTTCATCCAACAGGATTATAGGTGACTCTTTTAAAATTGCTCTTGCAATAGAAATTCTCTGTCTTTGTCCACCAGAAAGCCTAACACCATTTTCTCCAATCAAAGTTTCGTAACCACTAGGTAGCTTTTCTATAAATTCGTGTGCAGCTGCAAATTGACAAGCTTTTTTGATTTCTTCGTCTGAAGAATGCTCTTTAGCGTAAGCAATATTATTTTTAATCGTATCATCAAATAATATTATATCTTGGCTTACCATTGAAATATTTTTTCTTAAGGAACTTAAGCTTACATTTTTGATATTTTGTTTATCGATTTCAATCTCACCGTGTTGAGGGTCATAAAATCTCGGTATTAGGTTAATTATTGTGCTTTTTCCTGCCCCGCTATGACCTACAAGAGCGGTCATCGTATTTCCTTTTATTTTGAAACTAACTCTTTTAATCGCTTTTTCTTCAGTGGTCTTATACTTAAACTCAACGTTTTTAAATTCAATTTCAGATTGAACGAGATTTAATTTTGGATTATCTATAACCTCTTTAATTTCAACCTTGCCATCTATAATTTCACTCACTCTCTTAAACGCTGCTGCACCTTGATAAGCAACCATATTTAAGGTGGCTAATGATCTGATCGGTTGATAGGCAAGCATCATGGCAGCTAAAAAGGAGAAAAAATTATTTACACCTATCTCACCCTCCGCGATCAATGTTCCCGCAAACACGATAAATCCAGCAATCATTATTCCTGTTAAAGTTTCCATAATTGGAGTTGCTCGAATTAATACACTGCTAATTTTAATATTCTTCTCTACAAGATCTTCAATGACTTGAAATGCTTTTTTGCTCTCATATTTCTCTCTTTGATAAATTCTTATCATTTTAGAGCCTTTAAATATTTCATTTAAAAAAGTTGCTAAGTTACCAGAAGACTCACCAGCTTTTGATGTCGCCTTGCCCATTCTTTTACCTAGAGATTTAGCTAAACCACCAGCGAGTGGCATCATCAAAATAGCAAATAAAGCAAGCTTCCAGTTTTGGTAGAACATTACAGAGACTAAAGCAATTAAAGTTAAAGTGTCTTTCATTAAATTTAAAACACCTGTTCCCACAAGGTTTTGAACGTTATGAGTATCGTACATTATGTTAGAAATATATTTCCCTGAATGTCTATTATCTAATGTTTGAATATCAGACACCAAAATATTTGAGGCAATTTTTTTTTGAAGCTCACCCGCCACCTCTTGACCAACTCTAATTATATTCATCCTTGCAAAATACAAAGAGAATCCTTTGCTAGTAAAAGCAATTATAATTAAAATTGGTATTGACCAAGTAAAAACATCATCTTTTTCAATAAAAATTTTCTTTACAGCGGGATCTAATAACCAAGCTATGCTAGAAGTACTTAGGGCTACGACTAAAGAAAGCACTAAGGCTATTAATATTCTTTTCAAATGTTTTCGAACATATTCTTTAAAGATTTTTGCGACTAAAAACTTTAGTTCATTTAATTTCATTTTAATAATTAGTAAATAAAATCGTTAAAAATAAAAAAAGACCAGAGTAATTATTAAGTTTAAACAGTTTAAGACAACTATCTGGATTAAATTTATCAAATTTAATAATTTGAAAAATAAGACTCAAAATAAATAAAATTAACAAAAAAGAAAAAACGTTTAATCCTATAAAATTTTTAAACATAAATAGTATTAATAACGATGTTATGGAATATGATAAAAATATAAAAGTTTTTATATTTTTTTTAAATTTTATTGATGTGGATTTTAAACCAATTATTTCATCATCAGACATATCTTGAGTTCCATAAATCGTGTCATAGCCCAATGTCCAAAATATGGCTGAAATATAAAGTATAATAATATCAAGAGAAATACCGTTATTCATTGATGCCCAAGCCATAATAACCCCCCAATTAAAAGTTAATCCGAGGAATAATTGCGGCCAATAAGTAATTCTTTTCATAAATGGATATGTAAATGCCAGAAACATTGATCCTAATCCTAAAACAATTGTTAAAAAGTTAAATTGAATTAATACTAGGAATGCTAAGAGACATAGGGCTACTACATAAATAAAAGATTGTTTTATTGAAATTAAGCCAGCAGGAATTGGTCTTTTTCTAGTTCTGTGAACTTTTTTATCAAAATCTTTATCAACAATATCGTTAAATATACATCCTGCACTTCTCATTAATACAGAGCCTAAAAAAAATAATATAAGATAAGGTATAAATTTTTCATTGTTACCATCATAAGCTAATGCTAACCCCCATGAGCATGGCCAAAATAAAAGCATATACCCAATAGGTTTATTTAATCTTGTCAATTCTATGAAAATTTTGAATTGTTGCATTAATTTATACTTGTAAATATCAAACACTATATACATAATCAATTTGATTCGATGGATATTGATTACACAGTTGCAGCTTTAATGTTTCCAGCTATACCCTTAATGATGACAATGTATAGTAATCGTTTTCACACATTGAGTGCTTTAATTCGTCAATTACATGATAAATATACTTTTGAAAAAAAGGTTCCACCAGAGTTAGAGAATCAACTCCATGTATTAAACAAAAGAACAAATTATCTTAAATACGTTATGGGATTTTCAGCATTTGGATTTCTTTTTAATATGCTAACAGTATTGTTACTTTATCTAAATTTATTATTTTATGCAAGATTGAGTTTTGCTTTGTGTTGTGTATGTATGATAATTTCAATATTTCTGTTCTTACAAGAGGTTAGAATGTCCAATGAGGCTTTAAAGTATCACTTAAGCGATATGGACTCTATGAAAAAAGATCTTTAAATTTTTTTTTGTAAATTTTTTTTTTTATATAATGAAATTCCCTCTTTAATCTTATTATTATAAGACTCATTAAAAGTTTCGAGTTGCCAACCTGCCATTCTTTTTTTTATTACTTCTAAATTTTCTTTTTTCCACAGATCATTAGTTTTTTCATCTTTCCAAATTTTCTTTTCTTCATTTGTTCTAGCACAACCATAACAATAGCCAGTTATGGGCTCTGTTTTACAAATACTAATACAAGGAGATATTATTTTACTGCTCATCAAGGTATTAGAATTGTTGGACCTAATAATTTCCTAGCTTCTAAGTCTGCATGAGCATTCTTTGCCTCTGAGAGTTTATACTTTTTAAATATTCTTATTTTAATTTTCCCAAATTTTACCTTTTCGAATATTTGGTTTGCGCCTTCTTGTAATTCTTTTTGATTAGTAAAATATTGGCCAACAGATGGTCGTGTTAAGTATAGTCCTTTTGGTTGTATATCTTTTGGCACATTTACTGGATC
>MDTD01173651.1_pt1 | contig 11170 bp, 7 predicted proteins | sample 811221 | NCBI WGS metagenome assembly MDTD01 (sample SAMN05326646, study PRJNA326480) | marine metagenome | isolation source: seawater | place: Pacific Ocean: South West | collected 2011
TTCAATGAAAATGTGACCATTCTGAGTAGTATGCGGTGTAGCAGAAATGTGGAAGGTTGGCATTCCAGAGATGTAAGTGTCATTTTCAAAGGGACCGTAAGACATGGTGATTGGACCAAATGTCACCGGGTTACCAATAGATGCACCACTTGGACTCATTGCATCCCCCCTAATTGGTAAGTATTGAGTATCTTCTGAAGGCCAAGTAGACTCGAATCTCCAGCCGCCTCGGTTATCCTGCATTTCGACGCCCAGTACTGGCGCTTCCCCTTCGCCCTTCAGATACCAGTCGAACCAGTACAACATCTCATCAGCCCAATCCCAGCGAAGAGTGTAGGGGTAGGCTTCTTGACCTCTTCCTGCACCTTGAGAACTGTGTCCTGAAACACGGTCAGGATAATCGTGAGCCCATTGTCCGGCAAGGGTTTTGATTTCGATTCCGGCATCTGCAACCTGTTGGTGTATTGGGAATGCCATGTGAGGGTCTACGTTCCAGTCCTGCATTCCTTGTATGATGTACACCGAACCGTTGTAATTTTCTAGAACCCTACCCATGAACGACCTCTCAGTCCAGTAAGTGTTCCCAGCATAGTCAACCATGTTGCCAAGCAAATATGCTGCAGGGCCATTTGCATACCCCTCAGCATATCCTTCACAGGCATTGTCAACATCATCAGCATCACCATCGATACCGAAGGAACCGTAGACGCCATTGTGCATAATTGCGCCTCTGGCTTCCATACTTCCGTTGCGCCACATTAGTTCGTGGACGCCGACTAAACCTGACATTGGGACGATTGTAGCAAGATAGGGATTGCCAAAGGTTGCAGCTTGCCAAGGTGTGCTTCCATCATACGATTTGCCGATAATACCGACCTTCCCATTGGACCAACCTTGGCTACCTAACCATGATACTGCTGCATCAATTCCCCTCTGCTCATCGGTTCCCATCAGATCCATGCAGTGGTTAGATTCACCTGTTCCAAAAACGCTGACTTGGGCCACACCATATCCGTGTGGCACATAATTCTCAATCAAGAATCGACCCAACCTTTCAGCAGGAGTTAGAGCATCAACATCTCCATCGTTGTAATATGGTCCAATTTCAGCAATAACCGGTACTCGGCATTCTTCAGAGAGGTTGCCTGCTTCCCAATCACATCCTTCGATTACTGGTAACCAAAGCCCTAGATGCACCACAGCATCACCGGTCAAACCAGCTCCACCGTCAGCGGCAGTGATTGTTGGAACATCAACATACACGCTGCGAACAGTGTCAATTCCATAGGAGCCGTTTACTGTTACTCTGCTGAATACATCGCTGTTATCGTATGTCTCATCTGCTCTTTCCCAAGGTTGGAGGTATGCAGAATCTTCTTCTTCAGGCATATTTACTGCGCTATCTTCTCCTAAACAACCGGAGAACATTGCTGGAAGTAGTACTGCCAGCATCAATAACGCCCTTTGCATGGCTAGGCGGCATGATGAGTGGGATTTGAGGCTATCGACGACTTGCATTTTGCGAAAATCCTGAAGCAGGTTATTTCATGTGCTGTTACTATTTCGACAACATATGCGCAGAGCCTTGATTGCACTTATACTCGTCATTGCTTTGTTCCCAATTCCTACATCAAGTGAGATTGCGGAGGATGGCGGAATTGTCATCGAGGAGATTCTAGTCTCTGCTTCTTCCGCCCAGTACAATGGAACCGATTGGAATGGAGATGGCGACATTGGCTCATTTTCAGACCAATACATTATGATAACTAATACTGGAAATCAATCAGTTGACATTTCTGATTGGATACTTGATGACACTACTGATGGTGGAAGCCCCCCTTGTAGAATTGGTTGGAATACCACGATTGGAGCTGGAGAAAGTATCACTTTCTATCGAGCCAATACAGATATCGAACTCGACTATTGGGATGGGGATACTGCGACTTTGATGAACACTGAAGGCAACCTCATCGATTCCATGACATATCCTGGTGAGGATTCTTGGTGGGACAAGGTGTACACCATCGCAGAAAATGGTAGCCTTTGGAAACAGGACCCTAACCCTTCTGAGCGACAAGGAACCTGCTTTACAGAGTCCGACAATACCGAAGAGTCCTACATTCTCAAAGGAAGAATCGTTACAATGACTGGCCAGGGCGTTATCGATAATGGAAACATTATGATCGAAGGAAGTCAAATTGTCGCAGTCTGGGCAGATGGAGAGATTCCACCGATTAACACCGATAACATCACTGTTTATGATACAGGAGCAACAATCTATCCTGGATTAATCGATTTGCACAACCACATGCACTACAACCACATTCCTCTTTGGGACTTCGATGTCCATCTTTCTGATTCACAAAAATCGGAAGAAGGCGGATACACAAATCGCTACCAGTGGGGCAATAATTGGGATTATGGCCCAAGTATTACTTGGATGAAGAACAACGTCCAAGATAGAGACAGATGGGATATGTCTGCTGAACAGATGAAGTACGCCGAAGTTCAAGCAGTTGCGGGCGGCGTAACCGCAGTACAAGGCTCACCAGGAAGTGGTACTGATGCATGGGACAGTATGCTCTCTAGAAATATTGAACTATACAATTTCGGACAAGATGGAATTAGCACCTGTGCAGTTTGTGGCGCTGCAGATGACGATTACACAGGAAGCCATCTAATTTCACAAAACCAATCAGGCTCTCTCAATGCTTGGTTCGTACACCTTTCCGAAGGCGTAGACTCAAGCAGTAAAGCTGAGTTCGATGCACTATGGGATAAAGGGCTGATAATGGATGAAACTGTAGTAATTCACGGCACAGGCATGGACCAAAGCCAATTTAACAAGATGGGGACAACTGGTGCTGGCTTAGTTTGGTCGCCATTCTCAAACCTAGTTCTGTATGGAGATACGACAGATGTTATCGCTGCCGATAATGCAGGAATCACAATCTCAATCGCTCCGGATTGGGGACCTAGTGGAACCAAGAACAACTTGCATGAATTGAAAGTTGCAGATATGTGGAACAGAGAAGTTCTAGACGGACACTTCTCTGATTATGAATTGGTGCAAATGGTTACCAGCAACCCTGCTGAGATTAGTAATTGGGAGGGCTTCGTTGGCCAATTGAAGGCTGGAATGTATGCAGATATTGTCGTTCTTGACACATTCCATGAGAACCCTTACCGCAATATGATTGAAGCGATTGATCCTGATGTCCGTCTTACAATCGTACACGGAAAACCAGTGTTCGGAGACATTGACCTAATGACTGCTATGAAGGACGATGATTGGGAATACATCAACGGTTCGGGATTCTCAAAAGCAATCGATGTAACCTCAACATCCATAGTTGACGGAATGCAAACTTGGGAAGACATCGAGTCCGGATTATCAATGGCTATGAGGAACGATTTCGAAGACATCAAGGCTAACTGGGATGATGTTGAAGGCATGACAGATTCTGAAATCGAAGACTGGCTTGGAACCAACTTTGACGGTGATTACCGAGACAACGTGAACCGCTTATCCACTGTTGGCTTAGACCCAATTTACACGATTGGAGATGACAGATTCTTCGATGTAGTGAACCGTTCATCCCATGCGAATTATCACATTGATATGACCAAACTGTACGATTACTATGATGTAGAATACGACGAGAATGGTGAGCGCCCATTCAAAGAAGATTCTGATTATGTGAATGAGCCACCAATTGATGAACCGGACCCTGTGAAAGGATGTACTGATTCAAGTGCACTAAACTACAATTCCGAGGCAGATGAGGATGATGGATCTTGTGAATATGAAGTCACAAACCCTGGCGACAATCAGGATAACGACGCAACTGGCGATAACACATGTGTCGGTATTTGTGATGAAGATACCAATGATGATGCACAATCAGATGAATCTGACCCTGTATTCGTTCTCACAATAGTAATGATCATTATTTTCATAGCTGCAGTAACGGCAATCTTTGTCTTCAAGGATAAGGAGCTAGTCGAGGAAATTGAACATGAAGAAGCGGCTGATGAGTTCATTCCTGAACTACCGCCACTAGAACCGCCAAAGGATTAGACTAAATCCCAAATTGGTCCTTCTGCAGTATCAGTTACAACTACGCCTAGCGATGCTAATTCATCCCTGATTGCATCGGCTGCAGACCAATCCTTTGCTGCTCTTGCTTCGGTTCGCTTCGCTAGTAATGTCTCTACTTGGTCTGCGATTTCTGCTCTTCTTGGGTCATCTTCTGGTTCAGCGAGAGTTTGCTCTCTGGTAGGTAAAACGCCCAACACCGAACCCGCAGTATCCTCTAGCCAATCGACACAATGCAGAGCATATGCGCCTAGGTCGTCTCCTTCTAATTCGCTGAGCATCTTGCCCATTTCTCGGATTGCACCTAGGACTTTAGCACACGCCTCTCTTGAATTGAAGTCATCGTCCATGGCAATAGCAAAACCTTGTGCCATCTTCTCTAGAAGACCTAAGCTCTTGACTAGAGGTACCTGTGAGGTGATATCGCCTTCAGGTAACGGAGGGCAGTTTACTCCAACTAACTCTAACGCAGCCTTGTACACACTAACCAAGCGGCTGTGGTTCTTTTCAGCATCCTTGAGCAATTGTTCATTCATGTCTATTGGTGAACGATAATGTGCGTTGATTAGAGAGAATCGTAACACTAGAGGGTCCACTTTTTCTAGAATATCTTTGATGGTCCAAAAGTTACCTAATGATTTACTCATTTTTTCGCCATCGATATTCACGAAACCATTGTGCAACCAGTGATGCACAACAGGCGAGCATCCAGTGTGACATTCACCTTGGAAAATTTCAGCCTCATGGTGAGGAAATAGAAGATCGTGTCCACCACCGTGAATATCGAATTGTTGCCCGAATGCATCCATGCTCATCGCAGTACATTCAATGTGCCAGCCAGGTCGACCTGGTCCCCACGGAGAGTCCCAAGTTGGCTCTCCTGGCTTCGCTGCTTTCCACAGAGCGAAGTCCTTGTGGTCTCTCTTTCCAGAACCGGTCCCTGCTACTCTGCCGCCTGCTCCACTGCGCACAGCATCGATATTTTGACCTGTTAGCTGTCCATATTTTTCAGGCGCACTTTCTACGCTGAAGTATACTCCATCGTCCGCCTCGTAGGCGTTTTCTTTATCGATTAAATCTTGAGTTATCCTAATCATGTCATCAACATACTCGGTACATCTTGGATAGGAGTCTGCCCGAAGAATGTTCAGTGCATCCATATCGCGATAGTATGTAGCGATATTATTCTCCACTAGTTCACGCCAATCTTCGCCAGTCTCATTGGCGCGAATTATGATTTTGTCATCGATATCGGTGAAATTCTGCACATAATTTACATCATAACCAGATTTCTCTAACCATCTATGAATCAAATCGAAGGCGAGATAACACCTAGCATGGCCTAAGTGACACAAATCATACACAGTGACACCACAAACATACATGTTGACAATTCCAGGATTCATGGTGGTGAAATTCACCTTCTCTCGGCGCCTTGTATCATGTACACGCAGAGGCATCACACTGCGGGGTGGCACACATATATTCAAACAATGGTATCATTCAGAGCAAACAGGAGCGGGATTCTATGGAAGGGCTAGTGGTCGTTACTGGTGTTAACGGACACATTGGAAATAACCTCGCAAGACAGTTAGTTGAAGCGGGCTACACTGTTAGAGGTACAGTACGCTCACTAGACAAAGCCCCGGAATTAGATATCGAATTTGTCAAAGCAGATGTTCTTGATCCAAGTGATTGGAAATCTGCTCTCAAAGGAGCCACAGGCCTTTTCCATTTGGCCACGATTTACGCTACTAGCGGTGACGGGCAACTAATTCTTGATACTGCTAATCAAGGTACTGAAAACGTGCTACGTGCTGCTGCTGAAGAGGGAATTAAGCGAGTTGTATACACTTCATCGGTTGCCGCTATTGGGTCAACTCCAAAGGGCGTAGTCAAGGATGAATCAAATTGGAATGAGAACTTCTCTTTACCTTACACCCGAGCAAAGACCGAATCGGAAAAACGGGCTTGGAAGCTTGCTGAAGAGTTGGGTATAGATTTGCGCGTAATTAATCCAAGTGGCGTCCTAGGAGGCTCATTCTCTCGACCAACTCCATCTACAGATATCATTGGAGATGCCATGAAAGGAAAATATCCCGTAGTGCCGAAAATCCCTCTGGCATTCGTACATGTCGACGATGTGGCTACAGCACACAGACTGGCCTACGAAATCGACGATGCAAATGGGAGGTATGTATTGGCACCATACCAAGATGGGAACATACATGATTTGTTGAAGCGTGCAAGAAAATTGTATCCAAAAATGAAATTCCCAAGGTTAGGAATACCGCTTTGGCTATTACCCGTAGTTGTCCTTCAAGATTGGTTCATGGGGTTGTTTACCGGCAAGAGATTACTAACACGCTCCGCAGCAAAATCGTTCTCAAAAGGCGATTCTAAATATTCTAGCAAAAAGGCTGAGGATGAGTTAGGCCTTACTTGGAAATCTTATGACGACTGTATCCATGACACGGTGGAGGCTTATCGATGATTGATGACAAACTAGCCGCAAGGCTAGGTTGGTCTTTACCTCTTGTCACCATATTCCTGTCATCAAGTATTCATTGGATATCTGGTAATAATCGCGCTTTCCCATTTTTCATTTCAGAAGCGGATTACCCTGGCATAGAGCGCTACGTTTTCACGATTGGATTTTTCTTTACGGGAATTGTGCTGATGTTTGTATCTTGGAGATTATTCATAGTAAACAAATCTCGCACAAGATGGTATTGGATACATTTGTCACTACTAAGCGGAATATTTGTTGGAGGAAATCTTGCTTTGATGGCATTCTGGGACATGTATGATCACCTAACTTTACACATCACTACTGCATTGAATGTATTTCACTTCGGATTAGCTTGGGGAGTTTTCACACATCTAGCGATGAAAGAAGGAAGTCAGAAAGGAAAGAACATCAGATATTTCTCCATAGCAATAGGATTCATTGCATTCTTTGGAATGACATATTCGATGGGATTAGGAATTGACAGGCACCCCGAGTTCTTAGAAACCAATGATATGAACATGATTCAGCCATGGATAAACTGGGCTGCACCAATGGAATATTTACTAGCGATTTCATTCATACTAACTCTGAAATCATTCGAGGCAGATATAATTCCCAACGAAGAGGAGGAGTAATCGTGTCGAAACTACTGGTTGTTGATTTACTTGCAGAGCGGGAAGCTTTTGGCGGTAAAGGTGTTGAAGAGATAGTCAAACACTTCCCAGATCATGAGATCTTACTATGGGCGCCACATACAGATGAACCAAGACAATACGGATTTGGAACCCGAATAGATGAACCAGTAGAATCAGATGTAGTTGTTATTACAGGTAGTAGAAGGAACGTTTCAATGTGGGAGCCTTGGATGGATGATGTTGCTGAGTTAATCAGAGAATGTGAAGTCCCCCTTTACGGTATTTGCTTTGGACACCAAATCATTTGCAAAGCGCTCGGAGGTGAAGTAATCCGAGCGACGGAAAGTACGGCAATGATTGCTGAAGTGACATACAATGACGGTACCAAAACAAAACAATTGTTCACACATCAAGACCATGTTATCGACTCAGGAGAAATGGAAGTTGTTGGTTCAGCAGAACATTGTGAAATTGCTGTTTGTAAACATCCGACAAGACCGATTACTACAGTCCAATTCCATCCTGAAGCAGTTGAGTCTGTTCTCAATTATTCACTAGAATGTGGCGACATGACGCCATCTGAAAGGGAAGCCTTTGGAGATGGATTACAAGACTTGGATGTCACGAAATCATTGGTCAATCCAGACTTCTGATTCTATGCAACTCAAGCTTCGGCTTTTGCAGCCTCAATCTTTGCATCGTTTGCCTTAAGTTGCTCCCAAACGATTTCTGCTATGTCCTTGACTTCCATTTCAGACCCTATCTGAGATAGGCCATCTGTGACCATGGTAGAACAGAAGGGGCAACCAACTGCAACTGTATCTGCACCGGTTGCAGCTAACTCCTTCGAACGAATGATGTTGACACGGTCATATCCTTCATCTACATGCTCTTCCATCCACATTTGTGCCCCTCCTGCGCCACAGCAGAAAGAGCCTCTACCATGATTCTCGGTTTCTACGTCTACGCCGCCGATTGCAGCACGAGGCGCTTCCATTTCGCCACCAATTCGTCCAAGGTAACATGGATCATGGTAGGTAATTTTCCCATCATGCTTAGGTTCTGGAAGTTTTCCTTCTTGTTGCAGGTGATTAATCAATTGCGAGTGGTGCATTACTTCGATGTCTTGGCCTCCAAAATCCTTGTACTCGGTTCCCAAGGTATGGAAACAGTGTGGGCAGGAGGATACTATCTTCTTGACTCCAATTTCTTCGAAAGTTGCTAAGTTGGTTTCTGCAAGCATCTGGAAAAGGTATTCGTTTCCAGCACGGCGAGCAGCGTCGCCAGTACAACCCTCCTGCATTCCGAGAATCCCTACATCCAATCCTGCTTCCTTCATGATGGAAATTGTATCTCTTGCAACCTTCTTGTTACGCTCATCGAAGGAAGCAGCGCACCCTGCGAAGTAGATATATTCCGCAGGCTCTGCAACCTTGACATCTAAGTCAGCAGCCCAATCTCCCCTCTCGTGCATTGGAATGCCGTACGGGTTAGAGTCACTCTCAAGGTTCTCAATAGTCATCATCAGAGGCATTACTGTATCTTCGACCGATTCATCGAACTCCATTCTTTCCATCATCAAGTGGCGACGAGCATCGGTTAGTTTTGGAACGTGCTCGATATTTACTGGGCATACATCTACACACGCATTGCACGTGGTGCAAGCCCATATTGCTGATTCTCCAAATCGTGAAATTATGTCTTCTTCAGGATCCTCTCCTGTCATCAAAACTTGATAGTGTTCATTTGCATATGAGCGTACATCATGAATAATCTGCATAGGATTTAGGTCCTTGCCTGAAGCATATGCAGGGCATACATCTTGACATCGAGCACAGGAAGTACATGCCCATCCATCAATCAAACTCCTCCAAGTTAATTGCGTGTACTGAGATGCACCAAATGTTTCCAAATCTAATTCATCTAGTGAAACCGCTGTACCGTTTTCATCTACTTGAAGTGGACGCATCTTGGCCATTGGTTGTGTGTCGAAGAAGAATACATTCGGTAGTGCCATAACAAGGTGCATATGCTTGGATAGGGGAATCAAAAACATGAATGTGCAAATCGCCAACATGTGAGCCCAATAAGCCCAGTTAACAATTGACTGAGTAATCGTGAAATTATCTGCAACCCAGGCACCAATCATTTCGAAAGTCGGGTCTGGACCTTCTCCAGCTTCAATTACGAATGCAGTTGTACATATGGTCATAATTAGTAACAAAATGACATTTCCCTCCAACTGACTCTTGCCCTTCAACTTCTCCGGAGTAAACAATACTCTACGGTTTAATGCTAGGAAACATCCGATTAGCGCACTGGTATAACCCAGTTCCACCATTCCATTCCATATTGGATTGATGAGGTCTGGAAGCAAATGTTCGCTGAATCTGTTTCCACTTGCAAGGTCAAACATATCGGTTGACAACATCAAGAATCCCCAAAACATCAGTACATGCATTACACCCGCAACAGGGTCTTCAAGCACTTTCTTTTGACCTAGCCAAACACTAGCGGTTTCCTTGAGACGTGCTCCCCATGAATCAAAGCGATTATCTTTAGCGCCAAGAAGCACTAATTTAGTGGCTTTTTGCACCTGATAGGCGAAAAAACCGATGGACACAAGACCTAGAGCTAGAAGTATGTACCAACCAGAAACACCAGCATAGGTGACATCGAGCGGGTGTTCCATCATACATACGAAGTGCGTTCACTCCTTCAACCCAACGGCCAAGTACCTCCTCTTCGACCGCTATGCATGGTGCAGGCTAGCGCGCCCGGTAAGTGTATTCTCTTTGGAGAGCATGCCGTAGTTTATGGCCAGCCTGCGGTTGCTGTAGCAATCGACCAAAGAATGAGCGTCAGTTTAGCACTAAACGATGATTGGCGAATTGATGGCATGTCCTTCCACCCGCAACGACATCCACACGTTGAAGCATTGAGACAGCGCTTATGGGACGGAGGTCCGCCGTTATCGATCAAGATTACAGGAGAAATTCCTGCGGCCAGTGGACTGGGTTCTTCTGCGGCTCTTTCTGTTGCTGCTAGCGCTGCATTAAGGTGTGCAAGAGGGCGTCAAATGAAGGGCGACGATTGGGCAGAGGGGTGGACTGCAGCAAGACCTAACATGGTTTATGATGGTCCCTGGCAAGTTGACAAAGGCGATTCTTTAGAATTCGGCGCTAAATCTGTGGACGAAGATGAGTGTGCAATTTTAACTCACGCTGTAGAAGCATATGCACAAGGTGGAAGAGCATCACCAATGGATTCCAGCACATGTGCGCATGGCGGTTGCATAGTACTTTCAGACAAGGTCGAAGAGAACCTGAATTGGCTATATTCTAGAAAACTGAATGATGTTACTTGGGAAGTTCATGCTGTTAATTTAGCAAATATTGATGATGTATGGTTAGTGATTGGAAGCACTGGAATCCATGCACCAACTTCTGAACAAGTAGCAAAGGTTGCATCGCTTCTAGAAAAGCAGCCAGAGAAGATGAGAGAAATAGAGACCATAGGCATCGTTTCTCGAAGAGGAATCGCAGCACTGATGGAAGGCGACATGGAATCAGTGGGTCGAGCCATGAGCGAGAATCACCTCCTGCTGAGAAGCATTGGAGTTTCTTGTCCTGAATTGGAAACGCTGATCACTGCTGCCGCACCAACATCACTAGGAGTCAAATTGACCGGAGCAGGGGGAGGAGGATGCATGATAGCTTTGACCCGTAACCCCAAGTTGACGAGTGAGGCGATTGAATTGGCAGGTGGAAGAACCCTGATTAGCAAACTGGCAGCAACAGGAATGAAGGTCGACGAAGACGAAGATTCTCCCCTTTGGAACCCGTTTGAGTAGGTACTCTGCTTTATATAGGGGTTTATAATCGGCCCTTTTATGAACGATGAGGACCGTTTAACAGTAGTGAA
>MDTD01177524.1_pt1 | contig 11170 bp, 11 predicted proteins | sample 811221 | NCBI WGS metagenome assembly MDTD01 (sample SAMN05326646, study PRJNA326480) | marine metagenome | isolation source: seawater | place: Pacific Ocean: South West | collected 2011
CTTCTCAGCGACCCCTGGTTCTATGCCGCCTGTGTGCCGGCCGTGCTGCTTGTCGGCCTGTCGAAGGGCGGGCTTGGCGGCGCGACGGCGCTGATCGGCGTGCCCATGATGACGCTCGTCCTGCCGCCTGTTCAGGCGGCGGCGATCATGCTGCCGATCCTCATCCTCATGGACATCGTCTCCTTGTGGACGTGGCGGGGCTACCGGCATACGCAGACGCTGTTCTACATGCTGCCGGGCGCCCTGGCCGGTATCGCCATCGGCTGGTGGCTGGCGTCGTCGGTCTCCACCGACATGGTCAAGCTGATCGTCGGCGTGATCGCGGGGCTGTTTGCCGGCCGATGGTTCTGGCTCAAGCTGCGCAAGTCGGCCGTCGAACGGCCACCGAGCCGGATTCGCGGCGCGTTCTGGGGCGTGATCTCCGGCTATACGAGCTTCGTCGCCCATGCCGGCGGTCCGCCCTTCCAGATGTATGCGCTGCCGCTGGGCCTGCATCCGCGCACCTATACCGGCACGTCGGTGATCTATTTCGCCATCGTGAACGCGGTGAAGGTGCTGCCCTATTTCCTGCTGGGCGAGTTCAGCACCGGAAACCTCATGGCGTCGGCCGTGCTGATGCCCTTCGCGCCGCTGGCCACGCTGGCCGGCGCCTGGCTGGTCAAGCGCATGAAGCCTGAGGTCTTCTATCCCTTCACCTACACCATGGTGGCCATTGTCGCGGTCAAGCTGATCCATGACGGCCTGGGCGCGCTTTCGGGTTGAACCGGCATCGGACGAAGGTTTGTAACCTGATCGCTTGGCAGGCGGCATCGCGGCTGATTAATTGCAGCGAGCGAACAGCGTCTTCTGCCGGGAGGAAACGAGACGATGGCCAGTGCCTATGACCGCGACCTGGACAAGAACCAGGCCAATTACCAGCCGCTGACGCCGCTGACCTACCTGGAACGCGCGGCGAAGACCTTTCCGGACCACACCGCCATCGTGCATGGAAGCCAGCGCATTTCCTACGGGCAGTTCTGGACGCGCGCGCTGAAGCTGGCTTCCGCGCTGCGCAACACGGGCATAGGCAAGGGCGACACGGTGTCGGTGATGCTGTCGAACACGCCGCCGATGCTGGAGGCGCATTTCGGCGTGCCGATGGTCAGGGCGGTACTGCATTCGCTCAACACGCGGCTCGACGCGGCCATCATCGCCTTCCAGCTCGACCATGCCGAATCGAAGGTGCTGATCGTCGACCGGGAGTTTTCAGGCGTGGTGGCGGAGGCGCTGAAGATGGCGACCGTGAAGCCGCTGGTCATCGACTATGACGATCCGGACTATCCGGATGACGCGCCTTATCCCAAGGGCGAGCGAATCGGTTCGCAGGATTACGAGGAATTCGTGTCGGCCGGCGATCCCGGCTTCGCCTGGGAGATGCCCGATGACGAGTGGGACGCGATCTCGCTCAACTACACGTCCGGCACGACCGGCAATCCCAAGGGTGTGGTCTATCACCATCGCGGCGCGGCGCTGATGGCCTACACCAATACGATCCACTCCGGCATGGGCCAGCATTCGGTCTATCTGTGGACGTTGCCGATGTTCCACTGCAACGGCTGGTGCTTTCCCTGGACGCTGGCGGTGACGGCCTCCACCCATGTCTGCCTGCGCTGGGTGCGGGCAAAGGCGATGTATGACGCCATCGCCGACGAGGGCGTGACGACGCTGTGCGGCGCGCCGATCGTCATGTCGACGCTGATCAACGCACCGGAAGACGAAAAGCGCGATTTCCCGCAGACCGTCACCTTCAACACAGCCGCCGCGCCGCCTCCGGAAGCGGTTCTTTCGGGCATGGCGGATGCCGGCTTTGCGGTGACCCATCTCTACGGGTTGACCGAGACCTACGGGCCGGCCGTCGTCAACGAGTGGAAGGGCGAATGGGACGCCCTGGACAAGGGGCCGCGCACGGCGAAGAAGGCACGGCAGGGCGTGCGCTATGCCGCGCTGGAGGGCCTGACCGTGCGCGATCCGGAAACCATGGACGAGGTGCCGCATGACGGCGAGACGATCGGCGAGGTCATGTTCCGCGGCAACATCGTCATGAAGGGCTATCTGAAGAACCCGGAGGCCAGCGCGGAGGCCTTTTCCGGCGGCTGGTTCCATTCCGGGGATCTCGGCGTCATGCATCCCGACGGCTACATCCAGCTCAAGGACCGTTCCAAGGACATCATCATCTCCGGCGGCGAGAACATCTCCTCCATCGAGGTGGAGGACGCGCTCTACAAGCACCCGGCGGTGGCGGCCTGCGCGGTGGTGGCCAAGCCGGACGAGAAATGGGGCGAGACACCCGTTGCCTATGTGGAACTGAAGGCGGGCAAGACGGCCAGCGAAGCGGAGATCATCGAGCATTGCCGCGCGCTGCTGGCGCGGTTCAAGTGCCCCAAGCAGGTGATCTTCGCGGAAATCCCCAAGACCTCGACCGGCAAGATCCAGAAATTCCGGCTACGCGACGAGGCCAGGACGTTATGAACGGGAATGTCTGAGCTTTCGCCTGCAAGAAATTGCAGCCGGTTGCAGAAGACGGAACCGCCGTTAACCGGTGCTTAACCCTGACGAGTCATTACTGTGGGTATCCAGTTATCTGGATTCGAACCTGAGTGGCCTGAGCCATTCTGTTTGACGCCTCCCTGTAAAACTTCCATGGGCCGCTTCCCTTGAAGCGGCTCTTTTTTTTGCCGCAGCGGCAGCCGGCCGGGGGGAATTAACCTTTCGTTAAACATGGTCTTGCCAGCGGCGGTGCGGACCTGCAATTCTGACCGGGCCGCGTTAAGACAGTGTCCGGGCGGCCGCGGGCGGCGTTTGTGCCCGCAGGACTGATGTGCAGGGTTCCAGGGCGTATGGCTGAGAAGAAGACGACAGGCGAAGGGCCGATCCGGCTGGCGGAACGGCGGGTGTTCTCCGACCGCTTCAAGCCGCTCTATGCGGAAGGCATGGGGCTGGTGGAGGAAGCGGCAACCTATCTCGACGGGGATGGCCGCAAGGCGGCCAAGGGCCTGTCGCGGGTGGCGGCGACCCTTTATGCCGCCGAATCCATGCGCCTGACGACGCGTCTGATGCAGATTGCTTCCTGGCTGCTGCTGCAGCGGGCGGCCAATTCGGGCGAGATGTCGCGCGACCAGGTGGCGGCGGAAAAGACCAAGGTCAAGCTCGACACCGGATCGGCGGACGAGAGCGCGCCGGGCTGGAGCGAACTGCCGGACACCTTCCGTGACCTGGTGCGCCGTTCGCTGCGCCTGCAAGGCCACGTGCGCCGCATGGATGCGGACATCTACGGCGAGGCCCAGGCGCCGCGCGGGCCTGACGGGAACCCCGTCTCGGCGCAGATCGACCTGCTGAAGACGGCCTTTGGGGGACGGTGACGGCGTTCAGCCGTTCCAGAGCGGCAGTGCCGTGATGACAGCAAACAGGATGACCGCGAAAGCCAGCCGGCGATAGGTCGCCGGCGATGCCAGCGGAAACAGCGCGCGGCCAGCCAGGATCCCCGCGAGATAGACCGGTGCGCCGGCGATGCCCAGCATGAGCCGCTCGCCGTTCACCATGCCGCTCATGACCACATTGGCCAGCGTGGCGATCTCCAGCAGGAGAAACAAGGCCATGAGGTTCGCGCGGATGACACCCTGCGGCTCCGGGGAGGCCATCCAGTAGAGCACGGGCGGCGGGCCGGGTATTCCGGCGATGCCGCCCAGAAAACCGGCGGCCGCACCCACGCCACCGGACAGCAGCGGCGGCCGCGGGCCGTGATAGCGCCAGCCGGAGGCCAGCGCGGCAAGACCGGCCAGCACGGACAGGCAGATCACCCAGCGCAGGACGAGCGGATCGCCCAGGCGCAGCACGGCGAGACCGGCGGGAAGAAGCAGGATCGCGCCGGCGGCCAGCGGCAGGACTTCGCGCCAGCGGGCGTATTTGAGAACCGGCAGGGCAGCGGGAAGCTGCGGCAGGCTGTCGACAATGGCGACCACCACGACCGCCGTCACGGGATCATGGGCGGCGGCGAGCACCGGGATCGCGACCATGCCGGTGCCGAAACCCGAAAAGCCGCGCACGAGGCCGGCCAGCAGAAGCGTCACGAGTACGGCGGCCAGCGTCATGTCAAGGGCAGGATAGGGCATTGGCGGATCGGTCCTCGGCGCGGATGCCCGCCATAGAGCAAAGCGGCGCGGCATGCACGGGTTTTGCACGACAGGTGGCCATTGCGCGCGGCAACACTGCTTGCTGTGCACATGTTTCTGATTTGTTCACTTTTCGCTGGCAAGGCTGAGCGGAATGGAACAAGGTGGCGCGCATGGGACAGGCGATTCGCATCATCGGCATCGATCCGGGCTTGCGCAACATGGGCTGGGGCGTGATCGAAACGCTCGGCAATTCGCTGAAATTCGTGGCGTCCGGCACGGTGCGCTCGGACGGCAAGGCGGATCTCGCCAGCCGGCTTTGCCAGTTGCATGACGGGCTTGCGGACGTGCTTCACCTTCACCGGCCCGATGAAGCCGCGGTGGAAGTGACCTTTGTCAACAAGGATGCGACCGCCACGCTGAAACTCGGCCAGGCGCGCGGCATTGCCATGCTGGTTCCGGCGCGCGCCGGGCTGGCCGTGGCCGAATATGCGCCGAACGCGGTCAAGAAGTCGGTGATCGGCGTCGGCCATGGCGACAAGAAGCAGATCCAGATGATGCTCAAGGTGCTGATGCCGCGCGCGGCCTTCGAGAGCGACGATGCGGCCGATGCGCTGGCCATCGCCATCTGCCATGCGCATAACCGGGTGGGCGAGGCGCAGCGGCGCGCGCTTTTGAGGGCGGTGTGAGATGATCGGCAAGCTCAAGGGCACGGTGGACGAGATCGGCGAGGATCATGCCGTAATCGACGTTCACGGGGTCGGCTATGTGGCCTTCTGCCCGGCGCGCACGCTGGCAAACCTGAATGCGGGCGAGGCGGCTGTCCTGTTCATCGAGACCTATGTGCGCGAGGACATGATCCGGCTCTACGGTTTTGCCTCCGCGCTGGAGCGGGAATGGTTCCGCCTGCTGCAAAGCGTGCAAGGGGTGGGCGCCAAGGTGGCGCTGGCGGTGCTCTCCACGCTGACGCCGCCGGAACTGGCCAATGCCATCGCCCTCAAGGATATCGCCATGGTGTCGCGGGCGCCGGGCGTGGGCAAGAAGGTGGCCGAGCGCATCGTCATCGAATTGAAGGCCAAGGCGCCAGCCTATGCCGGCGAGGCGGCGGCGTCCATCGGCATGAAACAGGAGATCGGCGAGGGCGTGGCCTCCGCGCCGGTGGCCGATGCCGTGTCGGCGCTGACCAATCTGGGCTATTCGCGCGACCAGGCGGCCAATGCGGTGGCGGCGGCGCTGAAGACCGCGGGCGATGACGCGGATTCGGCGAAGCTCATCCGGCTCGGGCTGAAGGAACTGGCGCGGTGAGGCAGCAGCTTGCGCTGATGGCGCGTCAATGCGAATGAAACGTCATGACCGAGACTGACCGCCTCATCTCCGCCGGCAAGCGCGGCGAGGACATCGACGCTACGCTGCGTCCGCAAACGCTGGACGATTTCACCGGCCAGGCGGCGGCGCGCGCCAACCTCAAGATATTCATCGAGGCGGCCAAGGCGCGCGGCGAGGCGCTGGACCATGTGCTCTTCGTCGGTCCGCCGGGGCTGGGCAAGACGACGCTGGCGCAGATCATGGCCAAGGAACTGGGCGTGAATTTCCGCTCGACCTCCGGCCCGGTCATTGCCAAGGCGGGAGATCTCGCGGCGCTGCTGACCAACCTGGAAGAGGGCGACGTTCTCTTCATCGACGAGATCCACCGGCTCAATCCCGCCGTTGAGGAGATCCTCTATCCGGCGATGGAGGATTTCCAGCTCGACCTCATCATCGGCGAGGGGCCTGCGGCGCGCTCGGTGAAGATCGACCTGGCGAAATTCACGCTTGTTGCGGCCACGACGCGGCTCGGCCTGCTCACCAACCCGCTGCGCGACCGCTTCGGCATACCGGTGCGGCTGAACTTCTACACGGTCGAGGAACTGGAACTGATCGTGCGGCGCGGCGCGCGCATCATGGGCCTTCCCATGGGGCTGGACGGGGCGACGGAAATCGCCCGGCGCTCGCGTGGCACGCCGCGCATTGCCGGCCGGCTGTTGCGCCGGGTGCGCGACTTCGCCGAGGTGGCCCGGGCGGAAAGCGTGACCCGGACGATCGCCGACGAGGCGCTGACCCGGCTGGAAGTGGACGCCATGGGGCTGGACCAGCTCGACCGGCGCTATCTCAATCTCATCGCGCGCAATTTCGGTGGCGGGCCCGTGGGTATCGAGACCATCGCGGCCGCGCTGTCGGAGCCGCGCGACGCCATCGAGGACATCATCGAGCCCTATCTCATCCAGCAGGGCTTCATCCAGCGTACCCCGCGCGGGCGTGTCCTGACCGGCAATGCCTGGGCCCATCTCGGCCTGGCCGTGCCGAAGGACCTGGCGGCCACCCAGGCAAACCTGTTTCAGGACGAGTAAGTCCGGGACTGCACGCCATGTCTCATGACGGGGGCAAGCCGCGCACCACGTCACGCACGTCCGGTTCGGCGGCGCGGCTCTCGAATTCCTCGAAGACGCCGAAGGCGCCGCCATGGCCCCACATGGACCAGGCGAAACCGTGGTCTTCGGCAAGACCGATCATGTCGCGGTAATAGGCCGCGCGCCAATGCGGATCGGTGCGGAAGTCATGGCCGTATTCCTGGCGGATCATGCCGAACTCGCCGAGCAGGATATTGCCGGGGTCGATGCCGTGGGTCCTGGCCCAGCCGGCGACGGTTTCGAAGGGTTCCGCCATGACGGCACGCAGCTTTTCAGGCGTGCCGATCTTCTCCAGTTCCTCCTCGACGAAGGCGATGATGCCGGAGCGGCGCAGCAAGGGCGCCTCGGCGCGCACCCGGGCACGGATGGCGGTGAGCGCCTCCTGCGTCACGGCTTCATTTACGCCATGCGGCGGATAGGGCAGGCCGGTGGCGTATGGGCTGACATCGCCGGTCCAGCCCGCGCCCTGGTGGGTCAGGATGAACGGCGCGTAGGAGTGGAAGGACCAGATCAGGTTGCCGCCCCGGAACTCGGCGGGATCGAGCGCGGCAAGGCCCTCGGCGCTGCCCCAGCAGGCGCCCGACAGGATGAGCGTCGTATCCAGGGCGGAGGCGCGCGCGGCGGCGAACAGGCGTTTCAGCTTGTCCGCCCATGCGGCCGCCTCGGCGCCCTCGCACCCTGTCACCGGTTCGTTCATCAGTTCCAGCGCCACGCGTTGCGGGTCGAATGTCCCGGCGAGACGGGCCATGCGGCGAACGATGTCGACATAGGCATCGAACAGCGCGGCATCCTCCAGCACTTCGACGGTGCCGATGGCGCGGTTCGGGCCGGCCGGAATGGCATGAAGGTCGAGGATCGCCTTGAGGCCGGACGCGACGGCCAGGTCGAGCGATTCACGCACCGATTCGTAAAGGTCCTCCCGCAGCGCTGACGTTTCCGGCGAAAGGAAGACGGAGGGATCGACGGGAATGCGCACCATGTCGAAGCCGGAGGCGCGGATCGCATCGAATTCCCCGGGACCGATGAATTTGCGCCATTCGGGAAAGGGCAGGATGGTTTCGCGTTCGCTCCAGCGGCTTTCGTCCGGCCAGGTGACCCAGAGGTCCAGCGAGATGCCACGTCCGGCCTTGAAGGTTGCCGCGCCGGCCGCGCCCGTCAGGACAAGCGCCAGGGCGAGGGCTGCGGCAAGGGTCTTGATCGTGGCTTTCATCAATGCCATCCCGTTGCAGTGCGCCGCGCACAATGCGGCATGGCAGCGGTGACGGGCAAGCGATGCGAGGCGGCAATGACGGGACATGGTAAACCGGCGGATGGCCTTGCCGCGCCCCTTGCCGGCATTGTCGAGAATGGCATCCACAGGCTGCTTGCGCGGGTCTATTATGCCGACACGGATTTTTCAGGTGTCGTCTATCATGCGCGTTATCTCGAATTCCTGGAACGCGGGCGTTCCGATTTCCTGCGTCTGGCCGGCGTGCACCATACCGACCTCGCGGAGGGCAGCCTGGGGGAAAAGATCGTCTGGGTGGTCAGGCGCATGGAGATCGACTTCCGCCAGCCGGCGCGCATCGACGACGTGCTGGAGATCGAAACACGGACCGAATCGATCTCTGGCGCACGCATCTTCATGGCGCAGCGCATCCTGCGCGGGCCGGACGTGCTGATCACGGCGCGGGTGGAGGCGGCGATCATGTCGCAAGCGGGCCGGCCGCGCCGCTTCCCGCAGGAATGGAAATCGATCTTCCTGCCCGGTGCGTGAACTGCCCCTCCCGTCTTCGCGCCGCCAAGTCCTAACCGATCGTTAACCATAACCGGCCATGGTGCATGGCAGGCGCGGTGCGATCCGCCCGCGCCATCGTTTGACCACGATTTGCCCGGAAAAGGCCCGCAATGGCATGCTTTTGATTAAAAGCGCCCCGAATTCCGGATAGCCTCGAAACATCAGGCCGGGACACCCCGATAGCGGCGATGGGTGCGCCCGGCGGCCAAGGGAACGATACCGAAATGGAACAAATGGCTCTCGCGGCACCCCATGCGGACGTCTCCATCTGGGGCCTGTTCATGCAGGCGGGCTGGGTGGTGAAACTGGTCATGATCGGGCTGCTCGTTGCCTCGGTCTGGACCTGGGCGATCATCGTGGACAAGATGATCGCCTTCTCGCGCATGCGCCTGGCGCTGAACCGCTTCGAAGAGATCTTCTGGTCGGGCCAGTCGCTGGAAGAGCTCTACAAGACCCTGTCGGAACGCAAGACCACGGGCATGGGCGCCATTTTCGTGGCCGCGATGCGCGAATGGAAGAAGAGCTTCGAGAAGGGTGCGCGCTCGCCCATGGCGCTGCAGACGCGCATCGACAAGGCCATGGACCTGGCGCTGGGGCGCGAGATGGAGCGGCTGGAAAGCCGGCTCGGCTTCCTGGCGACCGTGGGCTCGGCCGGCCCCTTCATCGGCCTGTTCGGAACGGTCGTCGGCATCATGACCTCGTTCCAGGCCATTGCGGGTTCCAAATCCACCAATCTCGCGGTGGTCGCGCCGGGTATCGCGGAGGCGCTGCTTGCGACCGCCATGGGCCTGCTGGCCGCCATTCCCGCCGTCGTCGCCTACAACAAGCTGACGTCGGACGCCGGAAAGCTGGGCACCCGGATGGAAGGCTTTGCCGACGAGTTTTCCGCGATCCTGTCGCGGCAGATCGACGAGCGCAGCCATGTGCGCGCGCAGGCCGCCGAATAGCGGCCGGACAGGGAGACGACCGCCATGGGCATGAGCATGGGAAGCACCGGCGCTTCAACGCGTGGCCACAGGCGGCGCGGGCGCCGGCACGGCATGATGTCGGAAATCAACGTCACGCCCTTCGTGGACGTGATGCTGGTGCTGCTCATCATCTTCATGGTGGCTGCGCCGCTGCTGACGACCGGTGTGCCGGTGGACCTGCCGGAAACCGATGCCGCGCCGATGAACTCGGAAAACCAGCCGCTTGTCGTTTCCGTCGACGGCCAGGGCCGCATCTTCATCCAGGAAGAGGAAATCGGCTTTGAGGACCTGGTCGCCAAGCTGCAGGCGATCCGCTCCACCGGGTCGGATGCGCGCATCTTCGTGCGCGGCGACAGGGCCATCGACTACGGGACCGTGATGCGCGTGATGGCGCGTATCCAGGCCGGCGGATTTTCCAATGTCGGCCTCGTGACACTCCAGGAGGACAATGGCTGAGCGATGAAGGCCGGGCTCTCCACATCGCTGATCCTGCACGCCGGACTGCTCGCCTTCGGGCTGGTCAGCCTTGGCGCGCCGAAACCTTTCGAGGTTCTGGAGGACAGCATCCCGGTCTCCACGATCACCGAGACGGAACTTGCGCAACTGGTGCAGGGCGACAAGAAGGCGCCGGTGGCGGAAACGCCCGCACCCAAGCCGACAATCCGGCCTGACACGGTGCCCGATGCCGTGAACACGGGCGACAACAGCGCCGATCTCGACAACGCGCCCACGCCTGACCCGCGTCCGCGCGAGATCGAGGCGTCGGCCGCGCCGAAAGCCGAGCCCGATCCTGCACCCGTGCCGGTTCCGACGCCCGATCCCCAGCCGCAGCCGCAGGCGCGTCCCGAACCGGTCCCGGCAACGGAACTGGCATCGGAACCCGCACCGCGCCAAGAGGTCAGGCCCGACCCGGTGAAGGAAGCGGTCGAGGAGGCGCCGAAGGAAAGCGAGACGGCGCTGAAACTGCCCGAAACCGCGCCGAGGCCCACACCGCGCCCGACCCCGCCGGCACAGACCGCCAAGGCGCCGGACCGCAAGGATTCCGACAAGCCGGCGCAAAAGCCGAAGCCCGCCACGCAGTCGAGCGAACTGGCCTCGCTGGATGACGAGGTCAAGGCGCTGATCAACCAGGAAAAGGCATCCGGCGGCGGCCAGAAGAAGCAGAGCGAGCCGGCGGCGGCGGGCAATGACCGCACCAATGCCCCGAAGCTGACGCGCGCCGAGATGGACGTGCTGCGCGAGCAACTCGGCGGCTGCTGGTCCATCGATGCCGGCATTTCCGACCCGGACAAGCTGAAGGTCTCGGTGAAGTTCAACCTGGACGAAAACGGCAGGCTGGACGGGATGCCGGAAATCCTGCGTTCCTCGGGCAACGCGCAGTTCGACCGCACCGCGGTGCGCGCGATCCAGAAATGCGACATGCGCGGCCTGGCCGTTCCGCCCGGCAAATACGAGACCTGGCGCGAGGTCATCGTCAATTTCGATCCGGCCGACATGTTCTACTGACGGCCGCAGCACATTTCCAGCCGGCAGGTGCGGTCCGGCGCAATCAGAAAGACGAGAGGACTTCATGAACTCCTTTGTCAAAGCCGCGTTCATCGCCATGGCGTCGCTGGTGGCCAGCATCGGCCCCGGCACGATTCCGGCCCGCGCGCTCGTGGAGATCGACGTGAACCGCGGCGTTGTCGAACCTTTGCCGATCGCCGTGACGGACTTCCTGTCGGGCGGTGACCTGGGTGTCCAGATCACGGACGTGATCACGGCGAACCTGAAGCGCTCCGGCCTTTTCAAGCCGGTGGACAAGGCAGCCTTCATCGAGAAGGGCGACGC
>MDTD01124857.1_pt1 | contig 11169 bp, 11 predicted proteins | sample 811221 | NCBI WGS metagenome assembly MDTD01 (sample SAMN05326646, study PRJNA326480) | marine metagenome | isolation source: seawater | place: Pacific Ocean: South West | collected 2011
GCAATTTTATGAGCCTTTTTAATTGTACTCAATCTATGCGCTATAACAAGTGTGCTCCGACCTTTCATTAATTCTTCAAGAGCTTTCTGAACTTCAGTTTCGCTTACGCTATCTAACGCGCTAGTTGCTTCATCTAGTATTAGAATATCTGGATCTCGTAGAATAGCTCTTGCAATTGCAATTCTCTGCCTCTGACCCCCAGACAACTGAATTCCTCTCTCGCCTACAAGAGTTTCAAACCCATCGGGAAATTCTTCGATGAATTCAAGAGCATAAGCTCGACGCGCGGCTTCCTTCACCTCTTCATCAGTAGCATCAATTTTGCCATAAGCGATATTCGTTCTGATATCCTCACCAAATAGAATCACTTCTTGTGGAACATATGCCAACCCCTTTCTGTAAGACCTTAAATCAAGCTCCTTTACATTCTCATCTCCAATGCGAATCTCACCGTTGACGGGGTTTTGGAATCTTAGCATAAGTGCAGCTACTGTAGACTTTCCTGCCCCCGATGGGCCCACTAATGCTACTTGTTCACCCTCGTTGATGCTTAGGTTGAAGTTTTTAAGAACTGGAACGTCTGGGCGTTGCTCGTAGTGAAAATCAACGGCTTTGAACTCTAAATTTTGGCTTAGGTTGAGAGGTTTGGCCTCAGTCTCAAAGTCATTAAACTCTCTCTGCTCCTTCAATAGCTCCATAAGAGATTCAACTGCACCAAGCCCCTTTTGCACCATACCAAATTCAGCTGCAAGCCCGCCTATACTTCCAGCAACTAGACCTGTCATCAGCAAGAACGTAAAGAAGTGCTCAGAAGCAAGCTCACCCTGCTGCATCAATTCAGCACCCTTGAACATAACCAGTGTAATTGCACCAAAAATGAATAGGATTATGAAACTTGCAAATGCACCACGCCCCATAGCTCCCTTCATTGCAAGCCTGCGAACAGATTTTACTCTTTCAGTGTAGCGATTGCGTTCAAACCACTCGTTGGCAAAGGCTTTTACATTTACGATGCCAGTTAAAACCTCTTGGACTATTACGTTTGAGGCTGCAATTTCGTCTTGGGTTTCCTTTGAAAGTCTTTTAATGAACTTGCCAAAGAAGATTGCAACGATAATTACAACCGGGAGGGTAAATAGCATTAACAAAGTCAATTCAACAGAGAAATAAGCTAATGCAGCTACACCACCACCCACGATTATTAATTGTCTAATTAATTCTGCTAGAGTAGTTGTAAAAGTGTCTTGAATAGCCGTAATGTCGGCTGAAATACGGCTGTTTAGGTCTCCTACTCGATTATCATGGTAGAAATCCATGGGCATGCTAACTATTGCTTCGAATGCATCACGTCGCATAGAAAGCATCATTTTCTCAGTCATATCTGCAAATAGAAACACCCTGATGAAGCTTAATACAGCTTGGATTATTAGCACAGCAGCAATTGCAATACCAATGGTTCCAAGATCGTTTAAATTCCAGTTTTGCAAAATCTCAGCTTCAAAGCCTGAAGACGCTGAATCACTTGAACTCACTGACTCTCCAAGGACTCCTACTCCCCCTAATTGACCCCATAATCTAGTTACCATAAGGGTTAGGACACCGCTTAAACTCAATAGAATTATACCCAAAATGAATCCCCATTTATGAGGCTTTAGATAAGGTGCAATTTGACCAAATCCCTTTAGGTCGGAAAGCTTAAATCGGTTCTTCTTCATGAGGGGCAAATTTAGTGCTTAATTTTGTGTTGGGATAGTAAAAAGAATTCACTATCTTTGCCGTCCCTATTCAACGTGGTAATAACTAATTAAGATGAAAAGGACATTTCAACCATCAGTACGTAAGCGTCGTAACAAGCACGGCTTCCGTAAGCGTATGTCTAGTGCAAACGGACGTAATGTACTAAACGCACGTCGCCGTAAGGGACGTAAGAAGCTAAGTGTTAGCTCTGAAAGACGCCATAAGGGTATCGAGCGTTAATTAGTTGAATTAATTAACTGCGTTAGTACACTTATTAGTAAAAACGCAAATCTTATTATGTAAACAAGGGAATCCAAATGGGTTCCCTTGTTGCGTTTATAAGAATTAGTTACAGGTGAGTTACTTGAATGGGCCCATTGCTAGAGTAACACAACTTATCTCGTGTACCAGCCAATTGCCATTTTCTCCCCTGAAATTCACTTTCACTTTTTCTGAATCAATTGGCGTTTCAACTTCAATATCAGATTTGAAATCCACACCTGGTCCGTATGCCTTAAATACTGCTTCTTTAAGTGCCCAAACCTCGGCAAGCTTTCCATCTTTAATTTCGGATTCACTCATCGTCCTCTGAGATATACGACTTAACCTTTCATCATTAGTGTAAACGATGTCAACTCCAATATTGTAATCGACATTAGCTAGAACAGAAGCAGCGTATGAGGATTTTTCTGGACATTGCATATGTGATATTGAAATTTTACTTTCAGATTTCTTTCCATTGACAAAAAGCAAAGGTCTCCCCCCATTTTCGTGTTCTAAGTTCCAATTGCTATGTCCTAATTGTTCAGTAACAGCGGCGACCACTGCGTGGTGTTCAACAACTCTTTTGTGACTAAGAGAATGGATGTTTCTATTAGGGAAATGCTTAGAAAGTGTAAGGGGATCGAACTTTGTATCATTCGATTCTGGAATACGTGCCATAACCAAACTAAAAGGTTGTGGAGGTGAAGGGCATTTAAGTAATTCCATTTAGACTAAGATATTGTATTTTTGCCCACATGAATGCAACATTTGAAAATTCCGTACTGCCTTTCAAGGTTAAGGATATGAGCCTCGCAGATTGGGGAAGAAAAGAAATCATACTTGCTGAGGCTGAAATGCCTGGTTTGATGTCAATTCGGAAAGAATTTGGCGCGAGCAAGCCACTTAAGGGGGCTAGAATTGCAGGATGTCTTCACATGACAATCCAAACAGCAGTTCTTATCGAAACCTTGGTTGAGCTAGGAGCAGATGTTACTTGGTCGTCTTGTAATATCTTCTCTACACAGGATCACGCTGCTGCAGCAATTGCCGCTGCAGGGATTCCAGTATACGCTTGGAAAGGAATGACGGAAGAGGAATTCGATTGGTGTATTGAGCAAACTTTATTCTTCGGAGAAGACAGACAGCCGCTGAATATGATTCTCGACGATGGAGGAGATTTGACAAACATGGTTTTAGATAAATACCCAGAGCTTGTTGATGGAGTTAAGGGAATTTCTGAAGAAACTACAACAGGCGTTCTAAGACTTCACGACAGAGAGAAGAATGGGACACTTCAAATGCCTGCGATAAATATCAATGACTCAGTTACAAAGTCAAAATTTGACAATAAGTACGGTTGCCGTGAATCACTAGTTGACGCTATTCGTCGTGCCACAGATGCTATGATGGCAGGTAAGGTTGCTGCTGTTGCTGGATTTGGTGACGTGGGTAAGGGTTCTGCTGAATCTCTACGAAACGCAGGTTGTCGTGTTATCGTTAGTGAAATTGATCCTATTTGTGCGCTACAGGCTGCAATGGAGGGTTTTGAGGTGAAGTCTATGCTTGAGGCATGTAAAGAGGCTGATATTGTTGTAACAGCTACAGGTAATAAGGACATTATTACAGGTGCTCACTTTGAGGCAATGAAGGACAAAGCAATTGTGTGTAACATTGGTCACTTTGATAATGAAATAGACGTTGCTTGGTTAAATGCTAACCATGGTGACACTAAGGATGAGATCAAACCACAGGTAGATAAGTACACTGTAAATGGTTCTGATGTAATTCTTCTTGCTGAGGGAAGACTTGTAAATCTTGGATGTGCTACTGGTCACCCTAGTTTCGTAATGTCTAACTCTTTCACTAACCAAGTTTTAGCCCAAATCGAACTTTGGGAAAGAGCTGACCAATACGAGAACAAAGTATACACTCTGCCTAAGCATCTTGATGAAAAGGTAGCTAGACTCCACCTAGAGAAAATTGGTGTTGTACTTGAAGTTCTTTCTCAAGAGCAAGCGGACTACATTGGGGTGCCTGTTGAGGGGCCTTATAAGTCTAATGAGTACAGATACTAAAACTTCTTAGTTAAATACACTTAGAATAGGAGGGTTCCAGCTTGTGTTATACCTGTGAAGGGGAAGAATAGCTGGGCCTTGAGAAACCGATCCGTCGATAATTAACCATTTCGACTCAGAGCAGTCACTTGCGTCGCTAATTAGTAGACCATCATTGTCAACGGTAACAGTACATCCTAGCTGTATGTCTGATGTTGAATGTCTATCTAGAACGACAAAATCATCTAGAGTATATCGGTAAATTATGAGTCCTTTTGACCCACCAGCAACAGTTATGTGGTTTGAAACAAAGTTCAAATCATTGTATGCTGGGAGGTTTAGGTTGATGTCAAAGTTTACAGGCACGTAAGGGATGTTTTGTACACTATTGTCACAAGTAGCTTGTGACAGCAAACAGATTAGCATTATTCCTAATGGTAGATTTATAAAAGAGCTCTTCATTAATGTGCAATTCTGTTTGATTTATCTCTAAGATTAAAAGGATCTTTTGCAACACCAGCTTTAAAAGCCTTTAAATAAAAAGGCTCATAAGAAGCGAGATCTACAAAGTCAGATGCATCGAAAGCAGTTTCTGCTAACTCTATTGCATGCTCAGCACATGGGTATGCTGAGTGAAATATGTGGTCTTTTTCATTAAGAATGCCGGTACACTTTTCTACTCCATCTCCTATGAAGCAAATACTTCCTAAGTTGTCGAACCTAGAAATTGATTCTTCATTAATTACAATTGCCTCAACTTCTGAAGTTGAATCCTTTGAAAACGATCTAGAATACACTTCCATTCTTCTCGCATCAAGCATGCTGACATATGAATCCACATTTGGATATAGAGCTGAAGCTTGGTTTTTCAAAACAGACAAAGTGTCTACTGCTATTAGAGGCAAGTTAAGAGCATGGCAAATGCCCTTTGCTGTAGCTACACCAATTCTCAATCCAGTATATGATCCGGGACCACCACTTACACTAACTGCATCTAAATCTGATTTACCTAGTGATACTTCGGAAAAAATCTCATCTATGAATGGCATGATGTTCTCTGCATGAGAATAGCCTTCTTTGCGAATGCTTTTAGAAGAGATCACTTTTCCATTACTGAAAAGTGCAACTCCACAGTTCAACGTTGTTGTTTCTAGGTGAAGAATGTTAACCATTAATTGAAACGGAGAATCCAATGGTTTTGTCTTCATCAGACTTACTGCCTTGATCAGAAGACAATACGACATCACCATTATTTAGCTTTCGAGCGACCATATCATATGGCCCTGAAATAACAATGTCATTTTCATTAACACCTGACTTGATTTCGATGTTTTGATTATCCTGAATGCCCACTTCTACAGAAGTCCAAACCGCTGTCGAACCTTCCAATACAAATACACCTAATGAATCATTTCTAGTAGTTACGCATTGGATTGGAAGACTCATTACATCAGATGCTGATTCAGTCAGGATGTCAACTGTAGCACTCATCCCAGGTCTGAAAGGTGCTCCTGAGTCGAGAACGCCATTGTAGCTGTTTGAGTCTATTCGGATTTTGACCGAGAAGTTCGTCACTTGGTCTAAGTTGAAGCCATTAGAACTGGCATTTAAAGCGGTGTTGCCAATTTCGCTTACTATGCCACGGAAGGTATGACCGAGGTAGGCGTCTACTTCTATTTCAGCTTCGTTGCCCATTGACACACTTATAATGTCGCTTTCGTTTACTTCTACGTCGACTTCCATTAAGTCGAGGTTCGAAATTTTCATTATGATCTCGCCGGCTGTGAATCCGTTTCCTTGAACGCTTTCGCCGATTTCCTTGACTAAGGCCGTTACTATGCCGGCTTGGGGTGCTATGAGTTTGGTGCGGCTGAGGTTGTCTTGGGCTTCTTGGAGAGAGGCCTCAGCGCTGAGGATGGCGAAACTTGCGGATTTCACGCCTTCCGAGGCGCTGGTGAGGTTGGCTGAGGCTGTTTTGTAAGCAGCCTCGCTTTGGTCGTAATCGGCTTGGGATATAACGCCTTGTGAGAATAGGCTTTGGGTTCTAGTCCATGCCTGTTCGGCAACGAATAAGTTAGCTTTTGAAGTTGCTTTTGCTGCTTTAGATGATGAGAGATTTGAACGCGAAGTGTTAACGGCAGCTTGGGCTCTGTTTACAGCAGCAATGTATAGGTCTGGGTTTATCTCTGCAAGGAGATCCCCTGCCTGAACACGGTCACCTTCTTTCACCGGAAGCTGTATAAGTTGTCCACTCACCTCAGCAGAAATATTGACTTCCATTTCAGGCTGAATTTTTCCCGAAGCACTCACCTTTTCAGTGATGTCACTTATTGTAGCCTTTGCAGTTTTAACAGTGGGAATTTCTGTACCATTACTAAAAATTGAAGAAAGCAGATATAGGCTAAATAGTATTCCACCTCCTATTAATAGTATTTTCTTGCGCTTACTCATTTGGCCTTATAAAGTGATAGCTTTCCCTTGGTAGAAATCAAGAATTTTAGACTTAAAAACCAAATCATACCTCGTCCTCATCGCATTAATTCTTGCATTATCCAATCTGTTTCTAGCATCGGCGTATTCAAGAGCAGATACAGCGCCAGCTTCGAAACGAAGCTCAGTATTTGCAAAAGCAAGTTCAGCAGAAGTAAGAGCAGCTTCTTGAGCGGCAAGGGTGTTTTGAGCAGCCTTTGCATCAGCCCAAGCACTTTCAATAGATGTTCTCAGGGCCTGCTTAGTTGATTCCATGGCATACTCAGATTGAATCATATTGAGCCTAGCTAATTCGACATTGTTCTTTACACTAAAGCCATTAAAGATTGGCACGCTTAGGCTGAAGAAAATGCTTTGGTTTACGTTTGCTGAAAGTTGATCAAAGAATGGGATGCTTTCATATTCTGAGTATTCTCCTACATTGGGAGTAAATAAATTCATATTCTCATCAGCAGCTACTCCGTAAAGATTGTTACCTTCAGAATCACTGCCTACAATCCAAGGTTCATAAATCAGTTCACCCACACCTTGTCTTCTGTTTCCAGAATAACCTGAACCAATGTTGTAAGATCCAGAGATTCGAGGTATGCGAGAAGTATTTGCAATGTCTTTTGCAAGTTCTGCATCTTCAACTCTGAACTCAGCAGCTCTGATTTGAGGGAAGAAATTCATTGCATGAGATACTGCTGCTTTTGCAGTAAGCGGAATTGGGGATACCTCTAGTTCGCCAATGTCTGGAGATTCTACCTCGAAATCAGATGCCTTGTCTCCAGGAAGTTGAAGCATTTGTACGAGGTTGAGTTTAGCAAGCATCAAGGCGTTTTCGCTGCTAATTAGTGAGGCAGCGTCTGTCGCTTCTTGTGCTTTTACATCGAGAAGATCTGCTGCTGGTGATGCACCAGCTTCAACTAGTTTCGATACTCTGTCTACTTGACGGCGAGACGTTTCGAGATTGACTTTAGCGAGCTTTACGAATTCTTCTTGGAATAAGATGTTCAAGTACGCTGCTGAAATGCTTAGAGCAACGTCGTTCTGTGTTGATTCTAGATTTGCTGCTGCAAGCTCTTGTCCAAGTTTTGCTCTGCTAAGGATCAAGTGATTTCTAAAGCCATTGAATAAAAGGATGCCAGTACTCAAGCCAAAATTATTCGATTGAGTCATATCGGTAGCCCAATCATTTGTGAACGGGTCAATAGTCGTTCCGATGTTGTAACCGTGTGATCCTGAAGCGTTGAGTGAAGGAAGAAAATTTCCTTGTGCACTTAGAGTATTGACTTGTGCTCTAGTGCCGTCTAGTTCACTTTGTTTAATCTGAATATTATGCTCAAAAGCGTGATCTATACACGATTGGAGTGACCAAGTGGTTTGGGCTATTGCATTAAGTGTAAATGCAAATGATATAGCTAAAGCAAAAAGTAGACGCGCTGTTTTCATAGGATTTGGATCTGAATCACAACAAATTTAACCAATAGGAGTGTTTTGCTGCTTCTCTAATTTTCCCCTTGTTTGTTAAATCTTCGCCAAATAATTATCCCACCCAATACCATTAGAACATATGGAATTGACATGAGAAACAATATGCCAGCATTTAATCCTCTTCCTAATCCATCAAGTTTAGAACTCTGTTCTCCAACGGCTTTACACATTACACATTGTGCTGATGCATCTATAGATAGAGCAAAAGCTACTAGGATGGAGAAAAATAATATGAGGCCTTTGCGAGGCATTTGGTTTGGATTACACGTAGCAGGGGCTGATCATTAGGTATACGATAACACCAGTAGCAGTAACGTATAACCAAAGTGGCCAAGTGATTTTAGCTAGCTTTCTATGCTGCTCAACTTGCATCATATATCCTCTAGCATAAGTGAATAGCACAAGAGGTACAATTATGGCGCTAAGTAGAATATGAGTAATTAAAACAAAAAAGTAGAGGTACTTCATAGCCCCATCTCTGCAATAATGAGTTGGCTCTGTAGTAAAGTGGAAAGCGATATAGCTAAGTAGAAAAAGAACACTTAGAATTACTGCAATAGAAGTAAGTCTTTTGTGTAGAGCAACATTTTTATTCTTTATCGCAAACCAAGCTCCAATTAAAGTGACAAAAGCAGTTCCGTTGATAAGAGCATTGAGTTTAGGTAGTTGATACATAGTCTCCTTTGCCTCAGGGCTAAGCTCCAAACCAGGTAGGTAAGCCAAAATGGTAACTACAACAGGGATTAAAATAGTAACTCCCCAAACAATAGTTTTAAGTTTAGAATCTGAAATATTCATGCTACTTGTTTTCATTCAGATAGCAATTTATGGATATCTAGTATCATCTCATCAACTTCAGAGGTAGAAGTTCCATCATACATCCCTCTGATTCTATTCTCCTTGTCGATTAAAGCAAAGATGTCAGAGTGAAAGAATCCGCCAGCTGCCGTATCGCTTTCAAGTGCAGTTAAGAAATAGCCATCCTTTGCCTGTTCGTAAAGAGCATCTTTATCACCAGTTAGGAATTTCCATTGTGCGGTATCTGCATTCATCATCGAAGCATATTCAGCCATTCTTTCTGGAGTATCGCGTTCTGGGTCTACACTGTGTGAAAGAATCATCAACTGGTCCTTAGTTACTCCTCTGTCTTTAAGTATGCTTTGTGCTCTCGAAAGCTGACTGCTGAGAAGAGGACAAATTGTTGGACAATGGGTAAAGAAGTAGTCTACAATTTTGATTTTTCCTTCTACATCCCTGTGAGTAACCTCAACACTATCAATCCCCCAAAAAGCAAATGGTGGCACAGTATGTTCAGACGAACCAAGTATTGGAAGATCAGGCCTGTCTGAATTAATTGCATCTAGTTCTTCATAGATTTTCTCTAGTCTATACTCTTCTAGATCCATTTGCTTTCTCAACAAAGCAATATCTTCAGTTGCATCTCTTAGTGCATTTTCAGAAGCTGCGTGATAGACTCCCCTCAAATATCCCTCAGCATCAACAAGCCAAAGTGTCGCGATGTTGTTTGGCTCCTCCTCATCCCTTTGGATTAAAAAATCTTCACCAATAATTCTGTCAATTTCAGTTTTCTCACCAGTTAAGAACTGCCACTTGTCTTGAACACCATTATAACGAGTGTTCATTTGTACATATTCAGATAGAATTTCTGGAGTGTCGTATTCAGGATCAAGAGAAAAACAAACTATGTTGATTCCCTCTACATCTCTATATCTGAAATTAGGCCAAAGCAGTTGCTTTGTTGTCATTCCAGCGTGTTCAGCATTAGTAGCAAAGAATGCAGCTATCCAAATATTTCCCTTAAGATCCTCTGAACCATAACTCTCTCCCTTGTGATTGATTAATTCAAATTCACCAACTCTATGAGCAGATGATGTTAAAGAGTCTACTTGACCAGATTCAGTGAAGTATGGTAGAGTATTAAACTTATGGGTGCCTAGAATCCCAAGTACAACAATGCCTGTAATGGGAAGAGCAGTAAGTAATAGGATTAAAGCTATTCGCTTTAACATGTGGTACTGTTTAATGTAGAACCGAGAAGTTTTCTATATGACCTAACGCCTCTGTTAGGCAGATGAAAATTAGGTAAAGAATGAAAACTAGATACGGTACTAGAATTGTGTTTCTAAGATTCTTTCTCTCGTCACCTAGGTGCATAAATACCATAACGATGTATCCAGCCTTAACAAGAGTCATAATGATGAAAGTCCACTTGATAGTTTCCCAAGTAAAAGTTTCAGCTCTCTTGAAAATAATACCCATTCCTACCTCTACAGCAGTGATAAGAGTTAGTAATACAGTTACAAAGGCAATTTTCTTACGAATCTTAACTCCCTCTTCTTCGCTGTGGTGAGCATTTAACGCGTAACTATCGTTTACAATTAGATCGTCTCTTTCCATGATGAATTTCTTTGAGGGCTATCAGATAAGGTAGAAGAATGTGAATACGAATACCCATACAAGGTCGACAAAGTGCCAGTAAAGACCAGTCTTCTCAACCATTTCATAGTGCTTACGGCGCTCGAACACTCCGTTTAATGCCATAAAGAATATGATAATATTTATTACAACTCCAGAGAATACGTGGAAACCGTGGAATCCTGTAATAAAGAAGAAGAAGTTAGCATATGATTGCTGTATAGCGTACTCATTATCGTGCATGTTAGCACCAAATACCATAGCTCCTTCTCGTCTGTTGTTCCAAAGCTTTACAGCATCATCGCCGCTAACATGAGTTTCTCCAGAGACATACTTATTTAAAGTAAGACTGTGTAGTTCAGCTTCGTGAGAGTGTTCTCCATATTGAACAAGCTTTAAATGTCCGTGATCTTCAACTTCAACAACATTATCAGGGTCATCCTGCATTGCCATTGCAAGGTCTCCAAAATGGTGATCCATGTAAATAGGCGTGTCTTCTGCAAGACATTTACCTACCCCAGGCGGGCCTTCGAATCCAAAACAATAACCAGATTTTTCGCCATTAATCCATTGTCCAATAATTCTTTCTATTTGTCTTTTGGCTTTATCATGACCATATATAGCATTATCTAAATTACTTTTTACTTCTTTAATATAAATAGTAGTATTATTGATAGAATTTTTTAATAATTCAATATTATTTTTAATTTCA
>MDTD01160391.1_pt1 | contig 11169 bp, 9 predicted proteins | sample 811221 | NCBI WGS metagenome assembly MDTD01 (sample SAMN05326646, study PRJNA326480) | marine metagenome | isolation source: seawater | place: Pacific Ocean: South West | collected 2011
AGGGAAAAAAAAGCTATTGAATCTACCAAGGAATTATCAGATTTAATTCTTTCATGCGTTAGCAAAAAATCTAAAAAACATCCTGCAACAAACTCTTTTAGAGCGATTAGGATGTTCGTCAATAATGAAATTGAAGAATTACAGAAAGTTTTGGAAGCTGCAAGTTATGTTTTGTGTTGTGGGGGTAGGTTAGCGATTATCAGTTTTCATTCAATGGAAGACAGGATAGTCAAAAGATTTTTTCAGAATAAAGACAGGATTGAGTCCAGTATCAAATTCGAATATGTAAAAGATAAGTTTTTAAAACCCTCAAAAGAGGAAATAGCGATTAACCCAAGAAGTAGGAGCGCAATTCTAAGAGTTGCCGAAAAAGTATGTTAAGGATCGAAAGCAAGGTAATAGTCATTTTTTTTCTTTTCATCGCTTCGTTTTTTAGCACTTATAAAATGATCATGCAAACGCATGATCACAGAAATACTTTTGCAAACTTAGAGAATATCAGACTAGAAAAAGAAGAGTTATCTTTTCAATCTAATATACTCATTGAAGAGGTAAAATATTTTAAAAATCAAATTTCAATGAGGCGGTTCGCATCAGACAACTTGGGAATGATTATTCCAAGTGATACAGATAGGAAATACATAGTCAGGAGCTTACAAAAATGAGATTCTTTCTAATAATAATTGTCTTTTGCCTATCGGCCTGCACCAATCAAAATAAATTAGATGGAGATCTAAAATTCGAATTTTCAAAAGAATTAATTTCTAATCTGGATCAGATTGAGCCTCTAATAATGAATCACTTAATAAGAGATAATCAACTAGAAGCAAGCACTTTATTTCAAAGTTCTTGGATATCTATGATTAAAACCACTCAAAGTTTTGATAAAGATTTATCTGTTGAAATAAAAGAACATCAACCCATAGCTTCTTTAGGTAAAGGAAAGTTTCTAACTCAGAAGGGCAAAGTAATCATTCCTGGAGCGAATACAAAAGAACTGAAGTTGATAAGGGTGATTGGATCAGATTCTGAAGCTTCTTCATTAATTGAGTATGCATTTTTGCTTCAAAATATATTGCATACATTGGGAACCAGAATAATTAGCTTTGAAGAGAAAGGTTCAGACTTCTTGGAAGCTATAGATGATAAGGGTAAAAGTTATAGTTTTACTAAAGGGGATTTCCGGGTTCAGCTCGAGCGTCTCGAGGAATTTATATTGTTCGAGCTGAACTCAGGAAGTATTGATCATATCAGATATATTGATTTGAGGTATAAAAATGCTGTTGCAGTTAGTTATAACAAAAAGGAGAAAACAATATGAGTAATGTAAGTAGGAACGAAATGCTTGTAGGTGTAGATATAGGAACTTCTAAAGTTGTTGCTATTGTTGCTGAAGCTAGAGGCTCGCAATTAGAAATTATAGGACTTGGTACACATGCCTCTAAGGGTCTAAAGAATGGAGTCGTTGTCGATATAGAATCTACAACTTCAGCTATTAAAAAGTCTATTGAAGAAGCTGAGGCCATGGCAGGTTGCCATATAGGCTCATGTTACGTTGGAATATCCGGTAGTCATATTAGAGGTTTAAATTCGGAAGGCGTAGTGCCTATTAGAGATGGAGAAGTAAAGTTTACTGATGTTGATAGAGTTATTGAGACAGCACAAGCGATGGCAATCCCGGCCGATCAACGGCTTCTTCATGTGCTTCCTAGAGATTATATAATTGATAAACAAGATGGAATAAAAGAACCTCTTGGTATGGCAGGGTCAAGACTAGAAGCAAAAGTTCATTTAGTCACATGCAGTGAAAACTCATCTCAAAATATTCATAAATGTATTGCTGCTTCAGGACTAGATGTCGAAGCTTTTGTTTTAGAGCAACTTGCTTCGAGTTATTCTGTCCTTACTGAGGACGAAAGAAACCTAGGTGTGTGTTTAATAGATATAGGTGGAGGTACCACTGATATTGCTGTTTTTGTTGATGGTTCAATCTGCTTTACAGATGTAATTCCTATCGCAGGTGATCATGTGACAAATGACATTGCTCAAGCTCTTAGAACTCCTCCAACTCAGGCTGAAACTATCAAACAAAGATATGGTTGCGCGGTCAGCTCTATGACACGACCTGAAGAAATAATGATGGTACCTGGTATGGGAGGAAGACCAGAACGAGAGCTATCAAGACAAGCTCTAGCTGACGTCCTTGAGAGAAGATATGTAGAAATCTTCAGCATGGCTCAGCAGAAACTTAGTCTAAGCGGTTTCGATGAGCTTATTCCTGCAGGTATTGTACTTACAGGTGGAGCTTCTAAAATTGAAGGAGCAACTGAGTTGGCAGAAGAAATCTTTCATTCTCCAGTAAGGATGGGATCTCCTCATTCGGTAGAGGGCTTTTCTGAGATCATAAATAATCCGATTTATGCAACTTCAGTAGGTCTCTTATTGTACGGACAAAAACAAATGCAAGAAGATCATTTAAATTATATTCATAGAGACAAAAATATTTTAAATAGAATTTCAAGATGGTTCGGGGGAAATCTTTAATCATAAGTTAAAAGAGAGGGTAATTATGAGTGACTGGGAAATAATAGAAGAAGTAAAAGAAAATGCTTCAATTAAAGTTATAGGTGTTGGCGGAGGCGGTGGAAATGCTGTTCAACATATGGTTGAGTCTGGAATAGAAGGAGCTGAATTCATTTCTATAAATACCGATAAACAGGCACTAGATAAAAATGATGCAAGCACAAAACTTATTTTAGGTATGCAAATAACAGACGGATTGGGTGCAGGCGCAAATCCAACAATAGGAAGAGAAGCTGCTTTAGAAGACAGAGATAAGCTTAGAGAGATGTTGAAAGGTACTGATATGGTATTTGTAACTGCCGGAATGGGAGGAGGAACGGGAACTGGTGCTGCTCCTATAGTTGCTCAAGTTGCAAAAGAGCTTGGAATACTTACCGTTGCTGTTGTAACTAAGCCTTTTGAGCTTGAAGGAACAAAAAGAATGAAGATCGCTCAAGAAGGAATCAAAGAGCTTGTGGAAGAAGTTGATTCTTTGATAACTATTCCTAATCAGAAACTCTTAGAAGTACTTGGAGAGGATTGCAGTATGCTCGAGGCTTTTAAGCAAGCCAATGACGTTCTAGGTGGGGCTGTAAGAGGTATATCAGACATTATAATAAGACCAGGTTTAATAAATGTTGACTTTGCTGATGTTAGAACAGTCATGTCAGAGAAAGGTACTGCAATGATGGGTACAGGAACATCCAATGGGCCTGACAGGGCCAGGATTGCTGCAGAGCAAGCTGTAGCTAGTAAACTTCTTGAAGACATTAGTTTGAAAGATGCTAAAGGAGTTCTTGTGAATATAACAGCAGGTCCAGAGTTATCTTTAGGTGAAATTAAAGCTGTTGGTGACTGTATTAATGATTTTGCTTCACAAGAGGCTATTATAGTTACTGGAACAGTTTTAGATGAATCAGCGACGAATGATCTTACAGTTACTGTTATAGCGACAGGGTTAAATTCATCTGTTCAGACTGCTTCTAATAAACCTCAAAATGTAAGGATTGCGCACGAAAGACAGCCGCTTCCTCTAAGTGATGCCGCTAAACAATTACTGGAAAACCCTCCATCGATTGAGAAAGCTGTAAAAAAAGATAGCAATGAAGACGAATATCTTGATATACCGTCATTTGTTCGTACTCAACTTGATTAATTAGTAGGCCATGTCTACCAGGATAGTCTATTCTTCAGGAAGAATAGTTTTTATCCAATTAATTTTACTATTAGCCTTCTGTGCACTATTGGGTAGGTTGGTGTATCTACAACTCTATCAAGATATCTTCTTAGATGACCAGGTTTTTACTCGTCTAGACACACAATATTCACTTTTAGCAACACGAGGAAAGATTCTCGATAGAAACGATAAAGTTCTAGCGCTTGACATAAAAGGTTATAGCGTAGGTATTGACTTAGAACAGTTTAATTACGATGAAGAAACTATAATTTCTCTCTCTGAGATATTAAAAAAAGACCCATTAATTCTTGTTAAAAGTCTTAAAGGCAGGACAACTGGCTATAGAGAAATCAGTAGAAATATTAATCTAGAAACTAAGAACGCGCTAAAAAAAGAAAGGATTTCAGGTTTATATTTTAGAGAAAATCTAAGAAGAAGTTACCCAGAAAGGAATATAGTCTCTCACGTAGTAGGACTGACAGATATAGACAGAAAAGGTATTCAAGGTACAGAGTTAGTATTTCAAAAAGAGCTGCTCGGAAAAGAGGGAAGTTTTGAGGGCATAAAAGGAACAAGAAATGTAAAACTTGAGGGCCTTAGAACCCCTGCAGTTTCTGGAAAAGATATAAAACTAACTATTGATATAAATATTCAATCAATTGCATATCATGAGCTCGAGAAAGCTGTAAATCAATATGATGCAACAGCAGGTTCCGTTGTTGTGATTTCTCCTAAAACAGGAGAGATTTTAGCTTTGGTTAGCTCACCATCATTTGATCCATCTGATAGAAAAAACCTAAAAGATATGTCTAAATTAAGGAATCGAGCAACTGTTGATGTTTTTGAACCTGGTTCAGTTCTTAAACCTTTAGCAATGTCTGCTATTATTGAATCAAAGCAGTCAATAGATAATTTACAAATTAATACTTCTCCAGGATGGATAGAATTTGAAGGCTTTAAAACTAGCGATTTTAGAGATTATGGTCTTCTGAATCTTTCAGAAATTATCTCATTATCTAGTAATGTCGGCATGGTCAAACTATGTAAGGATCAAGATATTGAGCATCTGACAGATTATTATAAAAATTTCGGAATCGGCAGATATCCCACTTCAGTAATGATTCCAGCTAGAGAAGGATTTCTTCCTCATTCATCGAAATTCACATCAAGAGACAAAGTAAGCTCTTGTTATGGCTATGGAATTACATTATCAGCACTTCAGATAGCCCAAGCTTATTCAGTTTTTGCCAATAATGGAAATTTCATAGAACTTAATTTGTATAAAGATTTTGCCTTTGATAAACCTTTAAAAGAAAGGGTAATTTCTGAGGATACTAATAAAATGGTTCTGGATATGCTGGTAGAAACGGTTAATTCCAAAAGAGGTACTGCTTCTAAAGCAAAGATAAAAAATAAGATTGTCGCTGGAAAAACCGGAACAGCTAAAGAAAATTTAGAAGAAAAAACAACTTATACAGGAACTTTTGCAGGATTTGTGCCATATGACAAACCAGATTATCTTGCTGTGGTAGTTCTTCATGGTTTAACAGGCGATGATTATTCAGGCGGAAGAGTATCAGCTCCGGTATTTTCAAATATTATGCAACAAATCTTTTTAATGAAAGATTTAAAGATTTAAAGATTCTAATGAAATCGACTGAATTTCTTATCGAACTTAAAGAACTTGAAAATTTTAGGGATATAGAAATAAGTAGTATCCATATAGATAGCAGAGAAGTTCAAAAAGGAGGAGTTTTCTTCGCTCTAAAAGGTCATACAACGGATGGGAATAAATTCATATCTTCAGCTTTAGATAGAGGTGCATCTTTAGTAGTTTCGGATACTTATCAAAGAGAAATACCAGGTATTGTTTATTTTGATCAACTTAGAGAACTGCTTGGATTATTTGTTTCGAGGTTTTATCAATACCCAAGTAAAAAAATAAATACTATTTGTGTAACTGGAACCAATGGCAAAACAACATCTGTAGAGACGTTTGCAAGTATGAGTAATTTATTAGGAAATAAGTGCGCTTACATGAGTACCATTAATTTTTCAAAAGAAGGGAAATCAGTCAGGCCGTCAAATCTCACTACACCTGATGTATTGAAAATAAATGAAAATATAATGGAAGCATTACATCATGATGCTAGATATATATCTATGGAAGCTTCTTCTCATGGATTGGAACAGTATAGATTGAATGCATTAGATATAGATTATGCGATTTTAACTAGCTTTTCCCATGATCATCTTGACTATCATGGAGACTTAGAAAGTTATAAATCTGCAAAAGAAAAGCTATTCTTTGAATTGAACCCAAAGAAAAATATTATATGCATTGATAGTCCCTTTGGAGAAAAAATATATTCAGAATTGAAAAAAAAGAATGCGGAATGTTTTAGTATTTCTATTAAAAATAATGCCGATTTTCAAGCTACCTTTGAGAGATGCCCTGCAGGTTTGCTAGTTAATTTAAAGACAAAAGACCAACAATTTAGCTTTGAGTTAGCAACTATTTCAAGATATCTTGCCTCGAATATATTATGTTCAATTGCTGTTCTCCTGCTGGAGGGCATTGATGCCGAATCAATCTCAAAAGTTACTAAGAAGATCAGACTTCCAGCAGGAAGGCTCGAACAAATTAAGAAGCATGATCATATAATTTATATTGATTATGCTCATACACCAGTAGCATTAGAGACCGCTTTGGAAGAGATTAGAAATTATCATCAAGAAAATGTATGGTGTTTATTTGGTTGTGGTGGCGATAGAGATAAAGAGAAAAGGTCTCTTATGGGAAGTATTGCGGAAAAGTATTCCGATTTTGTAGTAATAACGAGCGACAATCCAAGATATGAAAATGGGAGCGAAATAATAAACGATATTCTGTCCGGTATAACCAATAGAAAGAAGGTAAGTGTAGAGCCTGATAGAAAAAAGGCTATACAAAGAACCATTTTGGAACTTAATAAAAATTCTGAAAAAAAAATCTTACTTGTTGCCGGGAAAGGACATGAAAATTATCAGGAAATTGAGGGGAATTTTTATGACTTCAATGACAAGCAAGTTATTCAATCAATTTAAGTGATGATGAATCTCATTCAACTAGCAGAGATTTCTAATGGTAGGTTAGTAGGTCCTTCAATGTCTACAAATAGTTTTAGTATCGACACCAGAACTATTAAGCCCGGTGAAGTTTTTATTGCCCTTACAGGCAATAACTTTGATGGCCATGAATTTATATCTGAGGCTATGGTAAATGGTGCATCTGCTGCAGTAGTAAGTAAATCAATAAGATTCGATATCCCCCACATCATAGTAAAAGATACTCAAAAATTTATGAAAGATATTGCCGACTATAATCGAAACCAATTTAAAGGCACTGTTATTGGAATTACAGGAACTAACGGTAAGACAAGCACAAAGCAGATACTTTCAAACTTACTAAATGGATCTGACTTATGTCATAAGACCATAGGAAATAAAAATAATCAGATTGGCGTTCCGTATTCGATGCTTACATTAGAAGATAAGTATCAATATTCTGTTTTAGAGATGGGAACAAGTGAACCTGGCGAGATAGAAATATTAAGAAATCAGGTGAGACCTAATATTGCAGCTATCACAAATGTATCTATAGGACATTTAGATGGCTTAAGAGACACCCAATCTATTGCTCAAGAGAAGGGAAATATACTCAATTTCGAAACAGATTCAGGAATTGCATATCTTCCAAGAGACTCGGAGTTTTTCGATTTTTGGCACCAAAAAACAAATGCAAAAGAAGTATTTAGTTTTGGTTTGCATAAAGATTCTGATTTTAGGGTAGTAAACACAGAGGTCGATATCGCAAAAAATTTAACTCACTTCCAACTGCATTTTCAAAGTCATAAGGAAGAGTTGTCCATCAATGGCATAGGAATGCATAATTCTTTAAATGCATCTTTGGCTGTAGCAATAAGTTTAAAGTGCGGTCTTGGTATACATGAAATTAAAGAGAGGCTAACCTCAACAGAATTACCTGAGAGGAGGTTAGCTGTCACAGAATCTATAAATGATTCAATTATGATTGATGATTCTTATAACTCAAATCCTGTTTCTTTGAAAAATGCTTTAGATTGCCTTGAGAATGAAGATAAAAAGAAAATTTGTATTCTAGGAGAGATGAAAGAGCTAGGTTTGGAGTCAAAGAAAATTCATTCCGGTATTCTCGAATATGCCAATACAAGAGTTGATAAAATCTTATGCCTTGGCGATTATTGGTTAGAAAATAATTCAAATAAAAGAGATAAAGTGGTCGTATTCACCAATCATGATGAGCTTTACGAATACTTAGTTTCTATAATTGACCAGAACACTATACTATTAGTCAAAGGCTCTAGATCTACTAGAATGGATTTAATAGCCGATAAATTAAAAAAATAATGTTATTACCTTTTTTTGAATACCTATCTGAGTTCTTTGGGCCATTTAGAGTGGTAGAGTTCTTATCTACAAGAGCTATTTTGGCAACCCTTACATCATTACTCTTTTCTCTATTTTTAGGTCCTAAATTTATAAATAAGATGAAGGATATTCAGGTACAACAGGTAGTAAGAACTGAAGGTCCTGAAACTCATTTAACTAAACAAGGCACTCCTACCATGGGAGGTACGCTTATATTAAGCTCAATATTTTTAAGCGTAATACTTTGGGGAGACCTGGAAAATAGATACCTTTGGGTGGCCTTTCTAACAGCCATGTCATTTGGTATTTTGGGTTGGGTGGATGATCGTTTAAAAATAATTCATAAATCAAGTGACGGACTTTCCGCAAGATCAAAAATATTATGGCAATCTGTGATAGCAATATTTGCCTGCAGTTACTTGTATTTTAGTCAACAAAATATTGCTGAAACAAGCTTGATAGTTCCATTTTTTAAAGATGTTTCAATACCGCTAGGTATAGGTTTCATCTTTTTGTCATATTTAGTCGTAATAGGTACTAGTAATGCTGTCAATCTTACTGATGGCTTAGATGGTTTGGCTATTTTACCCTGTGTGATGGTCGCGGCTGGTTTGGGTATAATTGGGTACTTAGCTGGGAACGTAATATATTCTGACTTTCTGAATATACCTTACTTACCCGGAACAGGCGAAATGATAGTATTTTGCGGTGCATTGGTTGGTTCAGGTATCGGTTTCTTATGGTTTAATACTTATCCTGCACAAGTCTTCATGGGAGATGTGGGCTCATTGTCTCTTGGCGCTGCTTTAGGCATCGTAACTGTGATAATAAGACATGAGTACGTTTTATTAGTTATGGGAGGGCTTTTTGTAATTGAGGCTTTGTCTGTAATTGTTCAAGTAATCTCATTTAGACTGACCGGGAAAAGAGTCTTTAATATGGCTCCGCTTCATCATCATTATGAACTTAAAGGCTGGCCTGAACCTAGAGTAATAGTGAGATTCTGGATAATTACTTTTATGCTCGTTTTACTGGGATTGGCTTTATTAAGACTTAGATAATACTGGTGCTAGAGAAGATACCATTGGTCTTTGGTCTTGGTCTAACAGGGCAATCAATAATTAACTTTTTATCAAAATCACATGATGAAATCTTTGTAATAGAGGACTGGAAAGAGAATCCTTACCTAAAAGCTCTAGAAGAAAAAGAAGGAAATTTCCATATAAATCCTGATATAAATGATGATTTATTTAAGAGGATTTCTGAAATATACGCTAGTCCTGGTATATCAAGAGAACATGAAATATTTGCTTATGCTAAAAAACATAAGATTAAAGTTACTTCTGATATCGAAAAGTTCTTAGAAATTAATCAGTCTTTAAAGATTTTAGTCACGGGCACTAATGGCAAAACCTCGACTTGCTTACTAATTGATTCTTTGTTTCGGAATTTTTTTCCAGAATTAAATATCTCCGTTCTTGGAAATATTGGAAAACCAGTCCTATCAAGTATCGAAGAAGACATAGATATATCAATTATCGAAGTATCTAGTTTTCAGTTAGAACTTCTAAACGAAGTTCGTTTTGATATAGGAGTTTTGCTTAATATTGAACAGGATCATATGGATATTCATTCAAGCTATGAAAATTATAAGAAGATAAAGTATTCAATATTGGAGAAATCTTTATTTAAAATCTCTTATGACAGCAATAGTGCTCTTCCCAAGAACACATTTTGCTTCAAGGATCTTGAGCTACCAAAAGGATTGATTTATTCAAAGGTATTTAAGCACTGGCCCTTTTATGACTTAGAAAACTTAAAAGCAAGTTTAGCTGTTTTAAAGTGTTATTCAGAAAAATTTTGTGATGTCTCATTTGATCAGACCAATTTATTTCAGGAACTAGAAAAAACTTTCCTTAAATTTTCAAAACTACCTCATAGATTTGAACTACTAAGCACAGCAAAAGGTTTACATTTCATAAATGACTCTAAGGCAACTAATCTAGATTCAATGCTTAAGGCTATTGAGGCTGCAAGAATATTAAATGAAGAGGGAGATCTAATTCTGATTTGTGGTGGTGACATCAAGAATCAAGAAATTTCTTCAATGGATATCTCAAATGTAAGTGCAGTAAAGAGGATCTTAATTTATGGAAAAGATAAGAAGGTACTGCATCAATTTTTGAAATCTCATACTGACTGCCTATGTATAAAAGATCTTCAGGAGGCCTTTGAAGAGTCAATAAGGCTTGCTTCGGAAAATGACATTATCTTGCTTTCTCCCGGTTGTTCAAGTCTTGATATGTTTAGTGACTATGAAGAAAGAGGAAACGAATTTAAAAGACTAGTAGCCAATTTACAAAATGAATAGACAAAGTTTCCTTGCGAATTTTGATTATCAAAAATTAGATTTTATTTTGATAGCTTTATTTTTAGTAATAAGTTTTTCTGGTTTATTGATCTTAGCTTCTGCTTCAGTGCATTTCTCAGATTCATTATATGGGGATCCTTCTGCGGTCTTTGATAGACAATTCTTTTATTTTGCACTTGGGACATTTGGCCTACTTATACTTTTTTTTATTCCTTTAAGCTTTTGGTCTACTTATGACCGATTATTAATATCTCTTGGATTCTTATTGCTATTACTAGTTTTTATTCCAGGTATAGGCGTTGAAGTAAATGGGGCAAACAGGTGGATAAGATTCGCAGGAATTGGTTTACAACCTTCAGAGATAATGAAATTTTTGAGCATACTTTATGTATCTTGCTATTCTGTCAGGCGAATTAAGGATATTCAAACTCATTGGTTAGGTTTCTTTAGGCCCGCAATCATCATTGTAAGTATTATTTCAGTTATTTTAATTCAGCCTGATTTAGGCTCCTCTGCAGTGATATTTGTCACTGTTCTGGGGGTTTTATTTGTTGCAGGCGTAAAAATACGACAGTTCTTAATAGTTGCCCTCTTAGGTCTATTAGGCATC